>ERZ825159.10-NODE-10-length-236251-cov-14.978094_pt1 | contig 236251 bp, 251 predicted proteins | sample MGYA00519932_ERZ825159 | MGnify/ENA primary metagenome ERZ825159 (study PRJEB31778, sample SAMEA3449191) | human gut metagenome | biome: human gut; feature: human-associated habitat; material: faeces | place: United Kingdom | collected 2010/2012 ... | reverse complement strand
CGCACGCCTGATAAGCGTGAGGTCGATGGTTCAAGTCCATTCAGGCCCACCATTTTTTGGCCAGTTGGTGAAGTGGCTTAACACACTGCCCTTTCACGGCAGCATTCATGGATTCGAATTCCATACTGGTCACCATTGTAAATATTAAAACTCTTGAATAATCAAGAGTTTTTATTTTTCATCAAAGACATTAGAAATAACTATTCCACATATCATAAATATAATTCCAATAATCAAATCACTAATATATACCTTAGTTTTAAATATCTGTATAATAAGAAGAACTACACTAGAAATAAACATTCCAAGTATAAAAGCATACATCTTATTATTATGTTTTCTAAATAAATAATCAACAACCTTAACAAGTAAAATAACTGTAACTATAGTACCAATAACAAAAGGTATAATAATTCTAATATTAGTAATATTACCAATAGAATAAACAATAATATCATAAGTACCAAATAGCATAAGTAAAGCAGTTCCGCTTATTCCCGGTATAATACTACCAATAGCTTCAAATATACCAGAAACAAAAAACATAATAAAATCAAAAAAATTATTTTTAATAACATAACTATTATTAATATTTAAAATAACAATAAGAAAAAAAATAATAAAACTAATAATACTAATATAATAATCCTTCTTGTTAACCTTATTAACAATAAAAGAAAAGCCTCCAATTATAAGACCAATAAAGAAAAGCATCGTTATAACATAATACTTATCTAGACACAAACTAATAATCTTACTAAATAAAATAATTGATACTATAACTCCAATACCTATCGGAAATAAATACTTAATAGCAGCTTTAATATTATTCTTAAAATTACAAATATAAAAAATAGCCTTATCATAAACACCCATAATAGTAGCAAGCATAGCTCCACTTACTCCTGGTATAATCTTACCAATACCGATAATAAAACCTTTTATAAAATTTATCATTAATGTATCTCTTTACATACTCCAGGATTTGGTTTATAAAAGCAATGATTTTTATATTTACCGGCAAAATCCTGTCCCCACCAAGTACTAGTACAACTAGTTCCACTTTTAGGAGCATAAAACCACAAGGCATTAGTAGCAGGATAATAATATTCTCCTCTTATAACTCTCTCGGCAAGTTCACTTTCTTTAGCAGTAGGATTACCATAAAATAAAGAACTACTAGTTCCTGAAAAACCACCTGGACTTTGATAAACCATCTCTGAGATAGTTCTAATATCTTTAAAAGTTAGACAATCCGCTAGTACTCTATTAATACCAACATTACCAACCATAAGCATACCAAGATCTCCCTCACCAACTGCCTCTGCTCTCATAAGTCTAGCAAGTAATTCTTTTTCTTTAGTAGTATATTTAACAATCATAACATCACCACTAAATTATATGATAAAATTAAAAAATAAATCAAAAAAACTCACACTATGGTGAATTTTTATTATTCTAATATCAATTTAATAGCCTCTTGAAGTTGATTATCATTCTCAGTAGTAGGATTATTAAAATATTCCTCATTTAACTCAACAACCTTAGTAGGAGTAACACCAACCTCATTAATAGAATTACCATCAGGAGTTAACCATTTCTGAGTAGTATACTTAATCATACTACCATCTAAAAGTTTCTTAGTTTGTTGTACAGTACCTTTACCATAACTATTAGTACCAACAATATCTCCCCCATAACTTTCTTTAATAGCGGAAGCAAGTATTTCACTCGCCGAAGCACTACCACCATTAATAAGAACAACAATATCGTATTTTCTTTTTTCTTTAGTAGTATCCTTCTTCTTAACCTTTCCCTTAGAATCTTCTAACTGATAAATAACCTTTCCCTTATCTAAAAATAAATTACATATATCAGTAACTGAAGATAAATAACCACCACTATTATCTCTAACATCAATAATAAGATCATCAATATTACTCTTTTCTAATTCATCTAATTTATTCTTAAATTGTTTATAAGAATTACTAGCAAATAAAGAAATCTTAATATATCCAATTTTCTTACTATCTTGTTCAATAACTTTACCACTAACATGAGGAATTTCAACTTTACTCAAATTAATAGAAATATCCTTTTCTTCATTATCTCTTTTAACAGTAAGAACAATTTTAGACTTACCACTATTCTTAATATAATTAGAAATGTCATTACTATTTTTACCTTCATAACTTTCACCATCAACCTTAAGAATAATATCTCCTACCTTAAGTCCTGCTTTATAAGAAGGCGAATTCTCAAACATATCAATAACACTAATAGTACCATCTTCTAAAGTAGCAACAGTACATCCAATACCTTCATAACTACCATTAATAGTTTCATCAAAAGAACTAGTACTATCTGTATCACTATAACTAGTAAAAGTATCACCTACTGAAGAAATCATTCCCTCTACAGCCCCATCTATTAGTTTATCTCTATCAAGTTCTCCATAATAATTATCAACAATAGCATAATACGTATCAACAACCTTCTTTAAATCTTTAGTAACTGCTAAATAATTCTTCCCAGTAATTATACTAATACCCCCAAAACACATAAGAATACCAATACCAATAGAAAATATCATTACAATAATAACTTCTTTTGAAGTATATAATTCTTTTTCTTTAGTTTTATTATCATTAACTATCTCTATTTTTTTCTCTTTTACTTTTTTATTACTATCTTTTTTTCTCTTTATATCTTTTTTATTATCAATTCTAGTCACACTATCATCTCCATACTAATTTTACCACATAAAAAATAAAAAAGATATAATTAAATAAATAATTATACACTTTTTATAATAAGATAATAACCCAAATAACTAATAATACCACATATATAAAATACCATACTTATAACTAAAAACTGATTAAATATAACATTAATAACATTACTAATATTAATAAAATAAATATTACTCTTAATAATAAACTTAAATATTAATCCAATAACAATAATAAAACTACCAGAAATAATAAAAGTATCTCCTAATCTTCTTAATATATTAATCTTATTCTTTTCCAAAACAAATAATAAAACAATAATAACAAAAATAATTATAAATAAAATAATCATAAATCACTAATAAGATTAACATCTAAATCATAAATATAATCACTAATATCACTTCTATATACATTACTCTTATCAATTACCTTATTCTTAAGTATATTATTAATACTATCATCATTATTAACATCATTAACAATCATATTATAAATATCATCATTACTAAGTTTAGTACCACCTCTTAACTTATAACTAACAACATTATCAAGTATTGTCTTCAAACTATCATTAAGATAACTAGAATTCATTAAAACATCCATCTCACTATCACTAATATTAAGTTCATCCCTAACATCATAATAAGTACTATTATAATTACCATTATCATCACTAAGTAAATCCTTAATATTAATAACATCAACTATCTTATCTACTCCATTATCACTAACAACATTAATAATAACAGCATAAGTCCCCATAATAGTACTAACCCCCACAAGTAATACTAATAAAACACTAACAAAAATCTTCTTCATATATATTTCACCATTATTAGTATTTACTATATTTGTATAAATATAATAATATTAATTAATAATTATTTTATTACTATCTAATATAACATAATTAACTTTAATATTAAATAACCTACTATATCTAAAATAATAATACTTAATATCAAATAAATTATTCATATACAATAAATCATCGTCATAAGTATAATACCTATCCTTAACTTTAATAAATATAATATATCCATTATATTTTTCTTTAATGATCCTATACTTATCATAATTACTATTAATACATAAATAATAATATTTATCAAAAAACAAATTAGTATTACATCTAATAAAATAACCTTTACAACTAGATATACTCCTATAATAATAATCAAAATCATTGTCATATAAATATTTAAGTTTTCTTCTAATCATCTTTATAGTATTATTATCATATCTAACAAATAATTTATTATTTGTTAGATTATAAGTATATCCTAAAAAAACTACACCATCCTTAAGTCTATATATACCACTTTTATTATTAATATTAAGTTCAATCTTATTAAGTTCATATTTAATTTTATCAAAACAATAAACCAAATATTCCTTATCATTACTTAATATATAAATATCATCCATATACCTAATATAATATTTGCATCTCAATACTTCTTTTATATAGTGATCAATATCATTAAGAAAAAAACAAGCTAGTAATTGATTAGTTAAACAACCAATGCTAAGTCCATATCCTTTTCTATATAAAGGGATAGACTTAAGTTCATTAATTAATTTATTTTTTTCATTACTGCTTGTTTTTAAATAATTAATTCTATTAATTTCTTTATTAATAAGACTATTAATATTATTATTAACATAATCATAATCAGTTAAATCAATAATCTTCTTTAATATATTAATAGCCTTCTTATCCTTTATTCTACTTTCTAACATAGAAAGAAGAATATCGTGACTAATATTATAGAAATACTTCTTAATATCAATTGTAAGAACATATATATTATTATTAGTACCAATATCATTAATATACTTCTAAAATAACATATAACCATAACTAGAACCCTTACCTTTTCTAGTAGCAACATTCTCCTCTATAAGACATTTAAAAGAAGAAATAAGTATAAAATAGCTAACTAGTTGATTATCCATTTTATCACTTATATTCTCGCTCATAATAATTCTATATTTCTTTTCATGGATTAAAAATATATGATAATTAGAAAAAGAATAAGAATTATTTCTTAATTTTTCTAATATATCAATTAAAAAACAATTCTTATACCTAACAAAAGACATAAATCTATCTTTATTATGACACTTACTTTTAACCTTATTAAATACATATAAAATATTACTATAACTAATCATATTATCATATAAATTACTAATTCTTTTCACTATCTATCCACCCAATAATCATTTTTCTAATTTCATTTAACATTCTAATCATTTTAATAAATCTCTTTTTATCAATAACATTAATATCAAGAAGTAAATCTAAATACAAATCAATCATAGAAATATTTACAAGTACTTCTTTTTGATATTTATTTCTAATATTACCAGCATTAATATTGGCTCTAATAATATTACTATTTAACTCTATAATATTATCCTCAAGTCCCTTTCTATAACTAGAATGAACTTTAGGAATATTATTAAAAACATAAGTCTCTACATATTTAAGAAAAAATTTTCCTTTATTTAATAACTTAAAATCATCCATATAAACTCCCACTAAATATATAGTCTTCCGAAATATCAGCTCCTTCAGAAAACCCTACTAACACCGATATTCAAAAAACTATATAAGTATTTAGACTAAAAGTCAAGGAATATACTTGTTTCCTCTTAACTGATTTAGCAAAGCCAAACAATCTAATAACAGAAATTAATCCATTATGAGTTTAACCTATAGATGTATTACAAGGAAATTGGCAGCACGGGCCGCATTAGTATTATTGACATTGTCATTGTCAAGATTACCATCATCATTAACATTATCTACATTAGCATTACCGCCCTCGAAGGCCCAAACACAATAAGGTCAAACTAAAATAGCATATCCCTATATATATATATATATTAAATATATACCTTCGTTTAATAACCAAACCTCCTACTTCACCTCCATACCTTTTCTTTCATCCTCTACCGTTCTAATTTCCTCTACCTGGTGAAAGAGGTTTCACCAGGCAAAGAAAGATTCGAGATACAAGTCTAATTTTCTATCCAACAACGAATGGGTCAGTCATTGTTCCGCTTCCTGCAGATATAGCATTAGAGTTAAGAGAAATGACAGCACGGGCCGCACTAGCATTATTGACACTGTCAAAATAACTACAATCATCAACAAAATCTACAAAAGCATAACCGCCCGAGAAGGCCAATGGAGTCATAGTCCAATAATAATTACCATTATATAAATAATAATCTTGATTCATTACATAATTTCCTGTTTCTAAATCCATTGTTAGTCCTCCGGCAAGTGATACTTCATCTGTTGTTATAAGGGCAACTGGGTAAGTTAATTTTGAATTTCCTATATTTTCAGTTGTAAATTTGTCATTATTATTTGGGCATTTTAAACTTGGGGTATGTTCAACATAATTTCTCCTAAAACTCCCATATGCTGTTGTATTACTTCCATATCCTAATCCAGTATTGTTTTCACCAATCGTATTTGAAAAGATAGTGTTTACATTAGTATCTGTTGTTGGTACTAGGCTTCGATCATTACAATATATGGCATCTGCAACATAATTAGAAAATCCTTTATCTACAATATTGGTTTTATACCAATTATCTATCAATGTTTTTATAGTACTATTATTTGTATTTGAGTTGGCAACAGCATAAGTAGATGCTCCAGCAGTTCCATACATATATCCTACATAGGCAGTATCGTCAACATTGTCATTATAAGTTGAATCTCCTATACTAGTATCTGTTGTAGATTCTCCATTAGCATGAGCACTAGTACCAGCATAAATCATTCTAATTGTTCCATCACCATTTATTCTGATTATTCTCCAGTAAAAATTTGCAAACTTTACATAGTTATTTTCTACTGCACCTCTAAAATAATACGATATTCCAAGATCGTCTTCAGTTGCATATATTCCTTTAGTACCATCACCTAAATTAGTATTTCCATTACCATCATCTCCATTATTACCACTTACTGTAGTAAAATCTGGAGTATCTGTTGCTAATACTATAGTATCATTTAAACTATTAAGTTTATCTAGAGTTTTCATTGCTTGACTTGTTTCAGTATATACTGCTTGTCCATCTATTACTATTTTAGAGTTGAAAGTCTTACCTATCTGACTATTAGGAGTACTTATACTAAGCCATACTCTAACATTAATATCAATGCTTGTTCCTGCTTTTAGTGTAACATCTTTTTTTATAATACCATTAGATAAACTAGATAAAGTAGTAACACTACCATCATCTACTTTTAATTTAATATATTGTGAACCAATAGTAGTACTACTACTACCAGTAGACAATAATTTAATATTAAACTTATAATTCAAATTACCAGTATTAGTAATAGTAAAAGTATAAGGTGTACTAGTAGAACCAACACTATCTTCTACCGGTAAAGCATCAGATAAACTAATAGTACTACCTTTACTACTAGCGGTTATAGATAAAGTACCAGTAGAATATCCTTCAGTATTCTTAGAAGTTTCTTCATGATAAAATAATGAATAAGTAGAATTAAGTAACGAAAATCCTATCAAAGAAACTGCAATAGCAGCAACTACAATAATAATTTTCTTTTTATTTTTTATAAAAAACTCTTTATCCATAATTATCATTTCCTTTCATTATTTAGATTCAATATACACTTTCATAGTCCCAACAAAACCACTATTCATATACTCATTAGTTATATCTTCATAACTAACCCACATACCAACTTTAACAGTTAATTCACTTAATTTATCAATCTTACCCTCATAAATTAAATAATTATTTTTACCATTTTTAATACCACTAGTATTATCTAATTTCTTATCAAGAACATTATTAATAATCTTATTACCATTGACATATATATTATAATTAATATATTTACTAGGTAATTTTTTACTAATTTTATACTTATCATAATTATTACTCTCTTCAAGTACTATCATATAATTAGACACAGTATTATTCTTGTTTTCTAATTTAATATCTTTAATATCCATAATATCTTTAATTTCAATAACATCTTTCTTATCATTATCAATAATCTCAAAAATATTATCATTATATCTAATATGTTCACTATTTTTTACCATAACATTAAGATTATTATAAATAATTTCAGCATATCCATTATCATAATATATAATTTTAATATTATCTTTAGTTTTCTTTTCATCAACTTTAGCATACTTAATATCATCAACAATTATATAATCTTTTTCTTTTATAGTACCATCTGAATATGTATATTTATTTCCCTTTTTTGATATAGGAGTACTAACACCACTTAAAGTAGTAAAGAATTCATCATCATTACTTGTAATATCACTATTTCTAACAAATAATTCAACTTTATCTTTTATAACTATAACACTGCCATCAGATAAATAAATAAGATTAATATTATATTTATCATTTTTCTTATATTCACCACTTAAATCATTAGTAATAGCCTTAGAATCAATTACTCCACTTTCAGTTATACCATAATTACCATTAACCGAATATATTCTTTTATAACTACCATCATCATATTTTACAATAGCAGTTCTATCAGAATAAAAAGCAATAGTAGCATTTTTAATAGAAACCTCTTTTAATTTAATAACAACACCTCTTAAATTATTATCTTGTATTAAATTGCTATCAAAAACTTTTTCAGCATATTCTGTAGTAATAGGAGTACCATTTACAATACTATTATCATCTCCATCAAAAGAAACAACTACACCATTTTGTTCATACATAACAATAGAAGATTCTTTCATATTACCAAATATCAAAGTAATAGCAATAATAAATACTGATACCGATAAAAGAAGAGAAATAGCAAGTAAAAGTCTTCCATTCTTAATAAGAAAAAGAACAAAAGGACTATGATATTTTCTTTCTTCTTCTAAAGTTATTTTATTTTCATCTTCGTCATATTTTTTAACAAAGAATTTATTATTCCTAATCATAATTTCACCTTCTTACAATTGATACTTCACTCTTTTTCTTAACAACTTTATTTTTAACATTTTTACCTAATTTAACAATGTCATAAGATAGTATTGCTAAACATGGAATTAAAACAACGATAATAAGTCCACCTTTAGTAGCAAGTATACTCTGAATATATCCAATTTTAGGTATCTTAAAAATAACTTCACCAATAATATTAGTATCCTCAGCTAAAGTAAAATCAGCAGTATTATTAGCATCTCCCTTAGTCTGAAAAGTATATTTATTAGTAGTAGCATCATAATATTTTGCTTTAATTCTATGCGTAACAATTATATTAGAAAGTCTAGGATCTGAAGATAAGAAAGTAATAATATCACCAACTTCTAAATCTTTAGCCTCTCTCTTTTTTGTAACTACTACATCTTTAGGCATTATCTCAGGAACCATTGACCCAGTAAGTACAACATAAGCATTATAAATAGGAGGCGATGTATCCCCTTTAGCAGCTCTAATCTTAATGTCCGCAACATAAGCAAGAAGCATAAGACCAACTAGTAATAACCAAATAAATATAGCATATGATATAACACTAGTAATAAACCTAAGTGGTTTTATTTTTTCTTTAGTTATATGTACTTTATAATGTCTTACTCCAAAATAATTATTATTAATATCTAAATATGAATCCATACTCTCACTCCTATTTATTCTAAAATAATTATACAGTAATTTTTTAAATATTACAATGATTTTAACAAAAAAAATTGACAAAGAAACATCTGTTTGATATAATTAACTATGTAATGGGGCTGCTTATGGCTTCGACGAAAATATAAGTATTTAATTAGCAAGACGTGCTCTTCGCGTAAAGAAGAAAATTAAACATAACTGGAAACAGCTATAAAAACGCTGTTGCTTATGCCTAACCAATAGGCAGCAACAGGTTCTACTAATTCTTTGTCTGTGAGAATTAGCTAGGACTTATAAAGCAGGCTATATTATGGATTTAGGTTTAGACTTCATAACGAACAACTATAAACTAGCAAGTAATTACGATTGTAGGTTGTCTATTTACTTTGCGAATCTGATAACCTAATAATCTTGTAGAAGGTTAAATAACTTTATTTGCGGACAGGGGTTCGAGTCCCCTCAGCTCCACCAGATTGATACCAAACTCGAACTTTTCGAGATAATATAAAAACTACTTTCAAATTAAATTAAATTGAAAGTAGTTTTATTTTGTCGATTTAATAAACGCACTTGTAAATTGACATATCATATTAACATCGTAAAAAGTCTAACCCTTTTAAAATTATAAATTATCTTCTAAGAGAAGAACCGTAATTTCTTTGTGCCTCGCCTTGCAAGTATTCTGCATCATCTTTAACAGCTTTAACAATTCTTTCTTTAGTCCAAACATCTTTTTCGCTTAAATCAATTGTACCAGAAATATATAAATTTGTTAAAGGTATTTCAAAAATTTCTAATGTTACTGCAATAAATTTTTTCATTTCTTCAGTTTGTTCTACTCTAACATTAAAATCAAATCCTAAATATTCTGGTCCACCACAACGAATATCTACTGGATCGTTAGCAACACAATCAACACTTATTTGAGAGCATCTTATTAAATTATTATCCATAATTCCAAAACCTCCTTTGTACGTTTTATTATAACACAAAATTATTGGTTTGTAACATTTTTTACTTGTTTTAGGTAAAATGTAGTATTTTTTAATCGTTCAATAATTATTACTAACTATTTATTTTGTCCTAGAAGTTGTTGTACTTCCTCCAAAAAGGCACCATTAGAAAATAAAGCGAACTTTTTCTACTTTACAGAAAACTTCGCTATTAACATAAATTTAAATTTAGGTAAAAAGAAACTATAATGAATAAAATCATTATAGTTCTTTTTTATCATTAACAAATAAATTATTAACATTCTTTGAAGGCATAAGTACATATACATCATGATCTATCTTAATATTATAACTACCACTCATATCATCAAAAGATTCACCATCAATACATAAAGGTTTCTTCAAAGGACTATTAAATTTTATTTTAATATTATCAGTTTGATAAAAATAAAATCCCGGTATTTTACTAGCATCATATAAAGCAAAGAAATATAAAGTCTTAATAATATCTTTAAGTTTAGTAATATTACAAAGTAATACTTCAAATTTATTATCATCAAGTTTAATTTCTTTATAAAAATTATTAATACCCGCTACTCTATTAGCATTAGTAATAAGAGCAAAAGAAAATAATCCTCTATATTTTTCATTATCTACTTCATAAGTAATATCATATAGTTTAACTTTTCTAAAAAAATCTCTAGCCCCTTCTCTAATATATGCAAGATGTCCTATTCTTTTTTTTAACTCTCTAGGAGTCTCATAAGGAATATTCATAAATTTACCAAAACCAGCGGAATAAACAAAAGGTTTATCATTAATAGTACAAATATCTATTCTTTTAACTTTTCCATTTAAGGCTAGTTTTAAATTATTAAGCATATTTTTACCATATCCCCACATAGCACCAACATCATTCGTAGTCCCAGAAGGCAAATGACATAAAACAATTCTATCTTTTCTCATAAAATTACCCGTCATAACCTCATTAAAAGTACCATCTCCGCCAATAGAAACAACAAGATCACACTTATCAATATTAGCTACAATACTAGTGGCATCTCCCTTATATTTAGTTTTTTCTATTATAACAGAATAATCATATTCATTAAGTATTTTTTCAATCTTTGGTAAAGTAACTTCTTTATTATACTTACCAGAATTAGGATTATAAACAACTAAGCATTTCTTCATAAAAAAATCACCCTCATCTATATCTTATCATATGTTAAAGAAAAAAGGAATATCAATCTTATTCCTTTACTTCTTTTTCTGTCTTTTTGTCTACTTTCTTTTTCTTTTTATCTACCATTATATCATAATGTTCTCTAACATGTTCTTCTATTTCATTAGCAATATTTTTGTTTTCCTTTAAATATAACTTAGCATTTTCTTTACCTTGACCTATCTTATTACCTTTATAAGCATACCAAGCACCACTTTTTTCAACAACGCCAATTTCTGAAGCCAAATCAAGTAATTCTCCTTCTTTAGATACTCCTTCACCATACATAATATCCACAACAGCAGTCTTAAATGGTGGAGCTACTTTATTTTTAACAACTTTAACAGTAGTTTTATTTCCAATAACATCAGAACCAGTTTTTAATTGTTCTCCCCTTCTAATATCAAGTCTAACAGATGCATAATACTTAAGTGCTTTACCACCAGGAGTAGTCTCAGGATTACCAAACATGATACCTACTTTTTCTCTTAGCTGATTAATAAAGATAACAATAGTATTAGTCTTATTAATAGAACCAGATAATTTTCTAAGAGCCTGACTCATTAATCTTGCTTGAAGTCCAACATGTGAGTCTCCCATTTCACCATCAATTTCTGCTTGAGGTACTAAAGCCGCTACTGAGTCAATAACTATAATAGAAACAGCTTCACTCTTAACAAGAGCATCACAAATTTCAAGAGCTTGCTCACCAGTATCAGGTTGTGATAACAATAATTCATCAGTATTAACTCCTAAGTTATGAGCATAAACAGGATCTAAAGAATGCTCTGCATCAATAAAAGCAGCTCTGCCACCATTTTTTTGTACTTCTGCAATAGCGTGAAGTGCAAAAGTAGTTTTACCTGAAGACTCAGGTCCATAAATTTCGATTATTCTTCCTTTAGGATATCCTCCTGCTCCAAGAGCAATGTCTAAGCTAAGAGATCCACTAGGAGAAACTTCTATCTCTTTATGTTCTTGCTCTCCAAGTTTCATAATAGCCCCTTTTCCGAATTGTTTTTCGATATCAGCAAGTACTTGTTCTAATGCTGTATCTTTTTCTACATTTTTTGCCATAATTTCCTCTCTTTCAACATACTTTCCTTAATTACAATATAATTGTACAATACTTTTTTTAACTTGTCAATACTTTTTAATACATTTGTTCGTATTTTTTTACAAAATAAAAAAGATAAATATTATCTATCTTTTAAATATGGCTTAGCCATCATATAATACTTAACACCAGATATAACTGATAGAATAGCAGCAAGTGCTAATAAGAAATCAGATATTCTAAGTGAAATAAGTTCAAATGGTAAATTATAAAATAATGTTAATATTATACCAATCATCAAAGTAGCAGTTTTAACTTTAGCTATTCCTATTGCAGCAACAGCATGTCCTTTATTACCAATGACCATTTTAATAGAATCAACTACTATATCTCTAGCAATAATAACTACTACAATAGCGGCACTAATTTTACCACTACAGCCTAGTATAATTAATACTGAATTAGTAAGTAATTTATCACTAATAGCATCAACCATCTTACCAAAGTCAGTAACCATATTATATTTTCTTGCTATATAACCATCTAAAAAGTCAGTAAATGAAGCAATTATAAATAATACTCCCACTATAATATATTTTAAATCAATTAATATTTTACCACCTATTAAATAAGTAGGAAAATCAATACCCATTTGATCAAATGGAAACAAGAGTAAAACTATAATAATAATAGACATTATTACCCTTGACATAGTTATTTTATTTGCTTTATTCATCACACTATCTCCTTATACTATATGTAATATCATTATCACTAAAATCATTTCCTTTATAATTACTAACTATAAAATATCCAACTACTATTAAAATAACAATTGCAACAAGACCAATAATTATTTTAGGAACTTTAATTTTACTACTCCCCTTGGTATATGGAGAAATAGTATCATTATTCTCATTTTTATCCTTTTTAGCTTCCTTTATTAATTCAATTGGAATCTTTGAAGTCATATCAAATAAATATTCATTAAATTCATCTAATATTCTTTCACTATCTAATCCTAAATATTTAGCATAATCTCTAATAAAATATTTTAAATAAAATACATCTTTAAAATCTTCTGTTTTACCTTCCTCTATACTAGATATTTGACTAGGTCGCATCTTCAAATCTTCAGCAACTTCCTCAATAGAAAGACCATTTTCTTCTCTTTTGTCTTTTAATTTAAGACCTATATTTTTCATAATACTCCTTAATAATAATAATATCTTATAAGCCATGTTCTGTACCTATTACTAGGCGGTAAATATTTATCTATGACTATTGTCATTCCCTCTAGATTCAAATTCTCTAGTTTAGGATTCCCCTACCATAATTTGGGTTTCTCGCTTGTGGGGTTTACCTCGTTTCATTCTACTTATTTCTAAATAGACTCGTCTCTGTGGCACTTTTACACATCCTTTATCATAGTTACCCTTAGATAAAAGATAAGCCGTCAGTTACCTGCCTTAGGTTATTTTTTCCCTAAGCACAAACACTACTATCATCGCAGATAGTGCGAGCATGGACTTTCCTCTACATATCAAGTATGCAGCATTTACCCAGATATATTATTGTTGTTCTTTACCTAATATGATTTTCTCAAGTTGTGATATTCTTCTTAATAAATCAACATTAGTAATTTCTTTTTCACCTATTCTAGCAGCTTCTATACTAGATTTTAAATTTCTTACTTCATTTTTCAAAACAGTATTTTCTTGAGCCAATTCTCTTTTTTCTTTTTCTAGACTCTTAATAATATTATTATATTCATTATAATCTTTAATAATAACATCTAGAAATTTATCAACTTCTTGAAGTCTATATCCTCTAGCATCAATTTTGAACTCTTTCTCCAAAATATCTTGCATTGTCAAAGTAATTCTATCATTATACATATCTAATCACCTCTACAATAAAATTATCTCAAAAAATACATCTTTTGTCAATTAAAAAGAAATCTTTTCAAAAATCAAATATATTTTATCACAATTTAAATATAATGTCAAAAAAAGAGTAAAAATTTTATTAGTACTTTTTACCACTTTTCTTCTCCTCTTCTTTTCTCATTCTTTCTATGTAATATTCATATATATATTTAGATAATTCTATAATATCTTTTGTTAAATCATCTATTTCTCCTATTACATTACTTAAACCCTCTTTTTGAATTCTATTAATATTCTTCATAACAATATTTTTATTTTCTAATGAAATATTATCAATAATATCAACCATTCTCTTACTATTTTCATCTAATCCACTAATAACCACAGAACCAAGCCATTCTTTAGGTACAATAAGTCCAAGTTTATTTCTAACACCATTATCTCTAGTAAAACCATCTAATTCTTTATTAAGTAATAACTTAGATATAGCAAAAACACATTGATCATCATCATATTTTTCTTTAGTTAAATAAATACATTCTTCTAGTGTCTTATCCCCAATATCAATAATAGTTAGTTTAAGTTCATAAGGACTAAACTCTCTTACAATAATATCTCTTATTAAATCTCTTCTAGTAAATATATCAGCATTTCCATTCTTACAGTAATCCATTAATAATCTATGTACATAATCAATATCATAATAATTAGAAAGTCTATAAATTACATATAATAATTTTTCTTTATTTTCGTAGAAGACAGAATTACCACCAATATTCTCTCCTTTTTTAACTTGAATACCTTCTAAATTTGCTTTATTTAAAGTACCATCAAGATTGCCAATTATTACATCAGCAATCTTTATAAAATCCCCTTCTTTTTTATAATCAATATTATAGTTATCATGTAAATATTCTGAATCATTAATACAAAGTAATACTTCTCTTTTAATAAAATTAACAAAATCTTCCATCGTACTCTTATCTAAAGAATTACTATTTTTCTTAGTATTAAAATAACTATTCATAAGTAATGATAAAGTTTTATTATAAGACAAAGTACCATCATATGTCATTCCGACTTTACCATTATTAAGTATATATGGATTATAACTAACTAAAGAATTATAGTCTAATGAATTAACAAACTTACTTACCTTTTCTGCTTCTTCCATAGTACTTACTCTAACTACTAAAACATCATTACGCATCTCTTTAGCTATTTTACTCTGAGTAATAATATTTTCATCTATCATATAATTAAATACTAAACTAGTAACATTATATAAATTCTTTATATCACAAGCAATATATAATTTAATAGAAGTATTCATTTTATCATAAAAAGTTTTATCATCATAACTACCCCTATTCTCAATAGCAAAGAAATAGCCATTACTAAAACATTTAATCTTATCTTTCTTTCTAAAATCATTGCTTAATTGGGCTTGAATATTTATTAAATTATCATTACTAATTCTCATTTTCTTACCATCTTGAACATTAAATAAACTAAGTTCATAATAAATAGTATCAGGAGTTACTTCAAAGTCAGGATTTTGCATATAAATTTTCTTTATATGTTCAAAAAACAATTCTCTCTCTTCAATCTTACTCATCTTTTTTAATTTCCTTTACTAAGTCATCTAATTCTACAGTATCATCTAAAAATAATCTCATACTATTATCATCAATTTCTTCTTTAGATAGTTTACTAATCGTCTTTACTTTTTTACCATCTATCATAATTTCTACTTCTTCCATAACTACTCCTCACCTATTCTTTTATAATAATTAAATCTATTCATCGCCCACTTTTTTTGTTCTTCAAGGATCATATTAGCATTATCACTATTAACATTCTTTAAATTAGCAAATCTATTCTCTGTCATTAAGTAATCTTCATATTTATTAAAATCAGGATTTTTAGAATCAAGTATTAACTTACCTGTACTAGGATTATATCTAAAAGTAATAAAGTAACCACACTCTGTAGCCAAATAAGCATTAGATTGTGAGTGTTCCATGCCACTCTTAATACCATGTTCAATACAAGGACTATAACATATTATAATTGATGGTCCATCATAACTACTAGCTTCTTTTAAAGCCTTAAGATATTGCTCGTTATTATAACCAATATTACAACTAGCAACATATACATGTGGATAACACATAGCAATTCTAGCCAAATCTTTTTTATAATTATTCTTGCCACTTGAAGCAAATGATGCTGTAGCTCCATAATTAGAACTCTTTGAAGCTTGACCACCAGTATTAGAATAAACTTCTGTATCTAGTACCATAATATTAATATTATCATTCTTTGATAAAACATGATCTATACCATCATATCCAATATCATAGGCAAATCCATCTCCACCTACTATCCACATAGATTTAGGAACTATATAGTCTTTCATATCATTTAAATAAGGATGTTTCTTATAATCAATCTCTTTATATACTTCTTTACATATATCATAATTATTCATATTATTAAGCCATTTTTTAAATACCTTATTTCTAGGATACTCCTTCATGTATTTCTTAATCTTATCTCTCTTCATATTAATACCATTTAGAATACCATATCCATATTCAGCATTATCTTCAAATAAAGAACTAGCCCAAGGTATACTATATGGAAAACTAGGAGTACTACCACCATATATAGATGAGCAGCCAGTAGCATTAGCAATGACCAAGTTATCATTAAATACTCTAGTTAAATTAGTTAAATAAGGAGTCTCTCCACATCCTGCACATGCTCCAGAATATTCAAATTTAGGAGTTCTAAAACTAATATTTCTACTAGTTAAAATATTACTATCATACTTATCATTAATATTATTCTTAAGTAAATAATCAAATTCTTTATCATGTCTCTTATTAGATACCATTTCTAGTGCCTTCTTACCCATCTTACCAGGACAAGTAACCGCGCATAATCCACACCCTGTACATTCTTCATAATTAATACCAATAGCAAAATTAACATCTTTAGGCATAATTGAAGGAATAGACTCTATCTTTTTATCATCCTTATCAAGTAAGAAAGGTCTAATAACACCATGAGGACAAGCAAAAGCACATTTATTACATTCAGAACAATTTTCAGGTATCCAGTTAGGAATCGACTCAGCAATATTTCTCTTTTCATTCTTAGTAGTACCACCTTCAAAGACACCATTAGATACATCTAAGAAACTACTAACAGGAAGTGTATCTCCCTTAAGTAAATTAATTGTTTCATTAAAGTTTAATTTCTTATTATCACTATATTCTAATTTTACCCAAGAACTATCAATACTAATCTTTTTCAAATACTTAAGAGAATTATCAACTACTTTATTATTAATATCAATAATCTTTTTACCTTTACTACTAAATCTACTCTTAATATTATCTTTCATAATACTAATAACTTTATTAATATTATAAATATCCATAATCTTAAAAATACAAACTTCCATTGAAGTATTAATCTTATTCTTAAGGCCCATTTCACCTGCTACTTTATAAGCATCTATTGTATAAACATTAACATTTTTAAGAGCAAGTAAATATTTAACTTTATTAGGTAAACTTCTAATTAAATCATCACTACTTAAATTAGTGTTCAAAAGAAGTGTACCACCATCTCTAATATTATCAAGAATATCATACTTATACATATAAGAATCTTTAGATACTACAATAAAATTAGGATTATCAACATAATAACTACTCCTAATAGGAGTATCTCCTATTCTAATATGACTTCTAGTAACACCACCACTCTTCTTAGAATCATATTGAAAATAACCTTGAACATACTTCTTAGTATTATCCCCAATAATTCTAAGAATATCTTTTGAAGTAGATACCATACCATCAGAACCATATCCATATATAAGCATTTCATAATTATTATTATCAAGTCTATAACTATTATCAATATCTAAACTTAAATTAGTAACATCATCATTAATACCAATAGTAAAATTACTCTTCATATCACCACTTAAATTATCATATACACTCTTAATCATAGCGGGTGTTGTATTCTTAGAAGATAATCCGTATCTACCACCAATAATTTTAATGTCTCTATCTTTTAAAGCATTAACAACATCTAAATATAAAGGTTCTCCACTACTACCAGCTTCTTTAGTTCTATCTAGTACTGCAATTTTCTTAACACTAGAAGGAATAATTGAAGATAAATAACTATTACTAAATGGTCTATATAAATGAACAGTAACTAAACCTACTTTCTTACCCTTCTTATTAAGGTCATCTACTACTTCCTTGATACATTCACATACTGAACCCATAGCAATAATAACTGTATCACTAGACTTATCTCCATAATAATTAAATGGTTTATAATCAGTCTTACATATCTTATTAATCTTATCCATATAATAAATAACATTATCTATAGCTTTAGTATAATAACCATTTCTTGATTCCGTATGCTGAAAATAAACATCCTCGTTCTCAGCAGTTCCTCTAGTAGTAGCTCCACTTATCATACCATTATCTCTAAACTTTCTAAGAGCCTTCTTATCAATTAAAGTTTCTAATTTACTAAGATCAATTTCTTTTACTTTATCAATTTCATGACTAGTTCTAAAGCCATCAAAAAAGTTAATAAAAGGAAGTGAAGACTTAATACTAGCTAAATGACTAACCATAGCCATATGATAAGCTTCTTCTACTGAAGAAGATGAAAGCATACAAGCACCAGTTTGTCTAACTGCATATATATCTTGATGATCACCAAAAATACTAAGACTATGCGTAGATAAACTTCTAGCAGCTACATGAATAACTCCCGGAAGCATTTCTCCAGCCATTTTATATATACTAGGAATCATTAAAAGTAATCCTTGACTAGCAGTATAAGTAGTAGCAAGTACGCCTGCTTGTAGTGCACCATGAACAGTAGCAATAGCTCCTTTCTCAGATTCCATTTCAATTACCTTAACTTTATTACCCCAGAAATTAATTTCTCCCTTACTTGCTAAAACATCAACTTTCTCAGCCATAGGAGAAGCTGGCGTAATCGGATAAATACCCGCTATTTCAGTAAATTTATAACTAACTCTACTAACAGCTTCATTAGCATCCATTGTTTTATAACCCATAATATTCCTTCTTTCTCTTCTATCATATTTACTAGTTATAATTTTATCACAATTTAACTCAAATAACAACCTCCTAGCAAAGAAAAACTCTCTAGAAAGAGAGTAATATTTTTTCGTATGCCTCTATAGCCTATAGTCTATAGAGGTTAAGTTAAGCCTAACTAGTCTTAACTTAAGTATCAACCATACATATTATATATAAGCATTAACTATTTACAAGTTAAACCACGATTAGTAAGAGTAGTCTTAAAAGTATTTAAGTCTCTATTAATACCAAGATTATTAATATCATTATCTGATAAAGTATTTAAATCATAAGTATAAATAACTTTATAATTAGTATCATCATTAACATTAACATCACTAGTAAAACCTTTAATATTAGTATAAGTACCAAACTTACTATCGTGTCTTGTCTTAATACCAGAAATATCAATGATACCATCAGTAATACCATCAACAACATCATCTAAAACACTACCAACAGTACCACCTAGTATACCATCATTATCTTTATTATCATCTTTATCATTAGTAGTTCCATCAGTACCAGTACCTACTCCATCAACATGATTACTTTTATAATCATAAGTAGCCTTTATTTTTTTAATATTATTATTTCTATATTCAATAACATATTCAGTCTTAGAAGTAACATCACCTACTGTATTATCATAAGTACAAGTAAGTTTATCATTAGTTCCACATCCCGATAAAACCGCTACTACTGCAATAAGTAATAAAACTTTCTTCATAAATACACACTCCTTTCTAGTAATAGTATTAACCAAAAAGAAATATATATAAGAAAAAAGTATAACCATTTAAGTTATACTTCAAAGTATCTAAGAAAAGTCTTAAGATTAGCCATATCTTTACGATACTTATACATATCGCCATAATCTTCACAATATACAAGGCAACTCTTTAAAGCTTCAACATACTTAGAATAATTAATATCTGTAACTCCACTAATTATTGTTTCTTTTAACTTTTTAAAATACTTTTCCCACTCACTAAACATAACCTTTTTAGTATTAAAAATAATACACATATTATCAAAGTACTTAGTAAGTTCAACTTCCTTTTTATTCATTTTATGCCTCTAATTAATATTCACAATTACCAGGAGTTCTAGGATAAGGAATAACATCTCTAATATTATCAACACCAGTTAGATAAATAAGAAGTCTCTCAAATCCCATACCAAATCCACTGTGGTAGCAACCACCAAATTTACGAAGATTTAAGTACCATTCCATACCTTCTTTTTCCATACCAAGTTCTTCCATTCTCTTAAGTAGAACATCAAGTTTCTCTTCTCTTTGACTTCCGCCCATAAGTTCACCAGCACCAGGTACTTCAAGGTCAACAGCGGCTACTGTTTCATTATCATCATTAAGTTTCATATAGAAGGCTTTGATATCTTTAGGCCAATTTTTAATAAATACTGGTCCATCAAAATATTCAGTAATATATTTTTCATGCTCTTTAGCAATATCTTCACCATATTCAGGTTCAAATTCCCATTTAACATCAGCTTCTTTAAGAATTTTAATAACATCTTTATGATCAATTCTAACAAAATGACTATTAATTAATTTAGTAAGTTTTTCAATTAAACCTTTTTCTACAAATTTATCAAAAAATTCCATTTCATTAGGACAATTATCTAAAACATACTTAACAACATACTTAAGCATATCTTCCATAATATCCATATCCATATTTAAGTCGCAGAAGGCAATCTCTGGTTCAATCATCCAAAATTCCGAAGCATGAGTTTTAGTATTAGAATTTTCTGCTCTAAAAGTAGGACCAAAAGTATAAATCTTTTTATAAGCCATAGCAAAAGTTTCACCTTCTAATTGACCAGATACTGTAAGAGAAGCCATCTTGCCAAAGAAGTCTTTATCATAATCAACTTTACCAGTTTCTGCTACTTTGTTTAAATCCAAAGTAGTAACTTGGAACATCTCTCCTGCTCCTTCACAGTCAGAAGAAGTAATTAAAGGTGCATGAAAATATACATAACCATTATCTTGGAAATACTTATGAATAGCATAAGCTGCCACACTTCTAACTCTAAATACAGCATTAAATAAATTAGTTCTAGGTCTTAAATAAGCAATATCCCTTAAAAATTCTCTTGTTGGTCTACCTTTTGCTTGAAGAGGATAATCATCAGGACAATCACCTTCTAATACAAATGATGAAAGTACAAGTTCAAAATCTTGACCTTCTTTAGGAGATTCAACTAACTTACCAGTAACAGTAATAGCACTGCCTAATTTAAGTTTGGTAATATCATCAAATTTTTTTAATTTATCATCATATACAACTTGTAAATTTTTAAAACAAGTACCATCAGATAAGTCTATAAAGCCAAAATGAGCTTGCTTTCTATGACTTTTAATCCAACCACTAACAGTAATTTCTTTACCAATATAACTCTCTTTATATAAATCTTTAACATCTAACATAATATATCTTCCTTCTTTCATTAATTAAACTTTTTATTAATAATACTAGCAGACCTTCTAACATCTTTCATGATCTTATTATAAAGTCCAGGATAATGTCTAAGTTCTGTAATAAAACTAACATCGTCGTAGGAGACTGATCCAACATAAGATCTGTTTGCATCGTCCCATACCGGAACTTCCCTCCCAAGTAAGTAATCAGTAGTAGTCTCAAGAACTTCCGCTAATTTAATAAGTTTTTCTAAATTAGGAATTCTAGTCCCATTCTCATAACCACATACTGATACTTTAGTAACACCAATAGCTAATCCTAAATCTTGTTGCGATAAACCTCTTTTTATTCTCAGTTCTCTTACTCTTTTACCAACCATTTTGTTTACCTTCCTTATAATTAGTTATCTCCTTGTTAATAATATTTTATAACAATTTATAACAAAAGTCTACAAAATTAATTATAAAATTACTTATTTTTCTTAATATACCAAATAAATTACCAATATATATTATAATTTATTCATGGATATAATCTTTCATAATACAAAATAAATAAAAATAAGACTTATTCCAAAACACTTGGAGTAAGTCTTATTTTACTATCATCACCTAAATAATTTAAAGTAAATTTACTATTCTTATCTTCACTATTAATATTATATACAAAAATATATTCATTATATTTATTCGTAGCAAGTTCTTCTCTTTTATATCCTGTACCAATATCATCAAAGTAATAATAATATTTAAGACTAGGAATATAATCATTATTTTTACTTTTTAAAACAAAATTATCTAATTTAAAATTATATTTACTAATCTTACCTTTAGTACTAAACTTAACAATAACATAAGCATTATCTCTACTTATTCTATTTCTATCAGATACATAAGAATCAATAACTTTAAAATTAAAATATCTTGTAGATAACATTTGTTTTTCACTTAACGTACCATGAATAACAAATTTATTAAATGGAAATATAAGTATAAGAATAACTGCTACTACACCTAATATAATATTTATAAAAAACTTATTCTCTGCATAATAATATTTAAGTTCTCTAATACCTCTTCTACCAGTAGTAAGTATTTTATCAGAAGATAAATTAGTACTAATTTCAATCTCTTCGCTATCTTCTTTACTAAGATTAAGATCTTGTAAATCTTTATTAAAATTAAATTTCTTAATATCAAAGCCTAATCCTCTAATTAAAGTAGGAATACACATAATAAATAACATCCAATAATTAAATCTACTAATATCCCTAAGTAATCTAATCTCTCTAGCGGCCATACTAGTACTTTCCAAAGCTTTAATATTACCATATAAATATAAGAATAATATCATTGATATAACACTAACTATTGAAGTAATAACATAAAATAATTTAGGCTTCTTTTTATATCTCATTAAAAAGAATATAATTATTGATATACCAATTATTAAAATTGAAAATATAAATATCCATACATTAATATAATCACTAGATATAATCTCCATACTACCCTTATAATTAATATAATCTTTAAAAAAAGTTAATATACTATTAGCTTTAAAAGTAATATAAGCAAATAATATAAAAAGAATAATATGTATTAATCTAAAATATTTAATTAAAAAAGCATAAGGTCTTCTAAATACCATAATAACAACTCTCCTATCATAATTAAATTATACACTAAATAACTAAATATATCAATACTTTCCTTTCACTAAAAGCCAAGGTCTTTTAGTGTCATTTCCAGCCACTTAGTCTAGAAATGAAACATCATTATGTCTATCATATATAGGTCAAAAAAACTATAAGTAATTCCTTATAGTTAAAAAGTTAATCCTTATATACAATTAATTGTCCTTCTCTTAAATAAATATTTTTATTTTGTCTTAAAAGATTATTAATATTACTACCAAGTAGTTTATTAACTGAAGATAGTGTATCATTATCTTTAGTAAAATAATATTTAACATCTTTCTTAGGAACTAATATTGTTGTATCAGGATAAATATAATCATTAGTACTAATACCATTAAGCATAGCAAGTAAATTATAATCAGTATTATATTTTCTTGCTATCTCATATAAAGAATCTCCTTTTTTAATTGTATAAATATCAAAATATTGATTAGTTACTGGCACTACTATCATACTACCAACCCCAAATCCACTATTAGGATTTAATTGTCTAATAACACTACTATTAGTTCCAAACTTATTAGCAATAGCATCTATTGTATCTCCAGCCATAATTTGATAAACATCATACATAATTATTCCTCCCATATTATCGTATGATAAATATCATTATTTGTGAACAAGTTCTCCTCTAGGACATCTATTTCCCCAAGAATCAATAATTTTATTATCTCTCATAACTTTAATAATCTCACAGTTGTTAGAGCAGCCCTTACATTCTGTTCCTTTAGTTTCAAAAATAATATCTTCTATATCAAAAGAAAAATCAATTTCTTCTTCTGCTCTTGATAAAATAGCTACTCCTAAAGCACCAGTCAAATGAGAATTATTATCAACATATATTTTATATCCAGTAATTTTTTCAAAAGCCTTAACTACCCCAATATTTTTCGATACTCCGCCTTGAAATACAATTGGTGGTTTAATCTTTTTACCTTTACCAACATTATTTAAATAATTATTAACAACTGCTTCACAAAGACCTGCTATTATATCTTCTTTTTTATGTCCTATTTGTGATTTATGTACTAAGTCAGATTCTGCAAATACTGTACATCTAGCAGCTATCTTAGTAGGATTATCACTAGTAAGTGCTATCTTACCAAAATCCTCAATAGGAATACCAAGTCTTTTAGCCTGACTAGATAAAAAAGACCCCGTACCAGCAGCACATAAAGTATTCATTGCATAATCAGTAACAATACCATTATCAATAATAATAATCTTCGAATCCTGTCCTCCTATCTCAAATATCGTCTTAACATTAGGATATATACTCATAGCTCCGATAGCATGCGCAGTAATTTCATTCTTAATAGTATTAGCTCCTAGTATTGTTCCAATTAATTTTCTAGCAGAACCAGTTGTACCTACTCCTACCACTTTATATTTATTTAAGTCTATATTATTCTTAAGTTCCCTAATAACTCTCTTACTAGCTAAGATAGGATTACCTTCAGTATATAAATATGAACTTGTTATAATATTATTATTCTCATCAATAACAACCCCTTTAGTAGATATACTACCAATATCAATTCCCAAATATGCCTTTTTCATTTTCCACCTCAAAATAATTATATGAGATAAAAATTAAAAAAGATGTCGAATTTAGACATCAATTTTATCTTTTAAACAAGTATACTTAACTCCACAAGCATCAAGCATCTTTTTAGAAGCAATAACTTCTTTAGTATCTTTATATTTATCCTCTAAATAATATAATTCTTTAATACCAACTTGAATAATTTCCTTTGCACACTCATTACAAGGAAATAAATCAACATATATTTTTGCTCCTTCTAAATCTTTATTACTACCTCTATAATTTAGTATAGCATTTCTTTCAGCATGAACAACATAAAGATATTTAGTTTCAAGGGCATCACCTTCTCTATTCCAAGGAAAATAATGATCATCATATCCATTTGGAGTTCCATTATATCCTACTGATAAAATTCTATTATTTTTACTTACAATACAAGCACCAACCTGTGTATTAGGATCCTTGCTTCTTCTTGCAGCAAGTTTAGCAACTCCCATAAAAAATTCATCCCAAGATAAATAATCTTTTCTTTGTTTATTAATCTTTTTCATTATAATACCTCCAACTACATAATTAATTATATCATAAAATTACATAATAGATATAGATAAATTTAAAATTTATTGTTATAATATAAGAGGTGGTAACATGAAAAATAAAATTAAAAATATTTTTAAAAGCATTGGTATAATATTATTACTATTATGTTTTAATTCAATTATGTTTAGTATATTTAATATTAACTTAAAATCATTATCAGAAAAAGAATATCTAATATATACTGTTTTATTTGAATTAGTATTATTAATAATATTTATCATAATATATCGTAAAACTTTATCAAAAAATGGAAAAGAATATTTTAGAAACTTTTCTGAAAACTTTAAACAATCATTAAAATATTGGTTAGTAGGCTTTGCCATTATGGCTACTAGTAATATTATAATAACCTTTGTATTAAAGCAAACAATCGCCGGTAATGAAGAACTAGTAAGAAGCTATATTGATACATCTCCTCTATTAATGATATTTAGTACTGTAATATATGCCCCTATATGTGAAGAATTAACTTTTAGAAAAAGTATTAAAGATGCTATAAATAATAAATATATTTATATTTTAACAAGTGGCTTATTATTTGGTTTCTTACATATAGTAAGTTATATAAATACCCCTTTAGATTTAGTATATCTAATACCTTATGCTTCATTAGGAATAGTATTTGCTACTCTTTATTATAAAACAAATAATATCTTTTCTACTATTACCATTCATGCTATGCATAATGCCCTATCAGTTCTAGTATATCTTTCACTAGGAGGCCTATCATGAAAAAATTTATAAGATTTCTATTAATATTATTCTTACTTATAGCACTAGTAGTAATTTATGCTAGATATGGTGGTACCGAAGGATTAAAAACTAAAGAATATACTATTGAAACTAAAGATATTGCTACTACATTTGATGGAATAAAAATAGTTCATTTTAGTGACTTACATTATTTAAGAGTAACTGATAAAAATAAATTAAAACAAATAGTAGAAGAAATAAATCTAATCAATCCAGATATTGTATTTTTTACTGGAGATTTAATAGATAAAGACTTTACTACTACTGATAAAGATAAAGACGATTTAATTGAAGAATTAAATAATATAAAATCAAAATATGGAAAATATGCTATCATTGGTAACCATGATCATGTTAAAGATATAAATTTATTAAAAGATATCTATACCAATAGTGGCTTTATTCTGTTACAAAATAGTTATGATATTATCTATGGTAAAGATAATGATAAACTCTTTATTGGAGGTGTAGATACTTATAGTTATAATGAATCAGATATTGATAAAGTAATGAATTACTTTACCGATAACGAAGACATAAGTTATAAAATAATCCTTACTCATGAACCAGATTACACTGATATAATTTTAAGTAAATATAAAGTAAACCTAGTATTAGCGGGTCATTCCCACAATGGCCAAATAAATATACCATATGTAAAAAAATTATTTTTACCATATGGTAGTAAAAAATATTATGAAAACTATTATAAAGTAAACAATACTGACTTATATGTATCAAGCGGTATTGGAGAATCAAGAATAAACTTTAGATTATTCAATAAACCATCAATTAACTTTTATAGAATAAATAAATTAGGAGCATAACCCCTAATTTATTTTTTCTTTATGTTCATTATATTCTTTACTCCCATAAGAAATAATACCTTCATAAGCAAGTCTAGAATAAGCAAAACATAAAGGTATATTATTTTCTCTGCATATATGTTCTAGATCATTAATATTAACTTTAATTTTATTCCAAGTATTACTATCAATCATTTCATTTAAAGCATAATTATCTATATCCTTTTCATTATCATCATCATTAATAATAATCTTATTTTTAAGTCTATTATAATCTTTTTTTACATGACCAAGTTCATGATATAAAGTAAAGTAAAAGCTAGCCTTTTCTTTAAAATATCTAGTAATATATATACAAGGATTATTTCCTTTTACCATAGAACATCCTCTAATCTTAGTGCTAGGTAAAGCATCCTCGATAACTAAATAAATACCATATTTATTAAATAACTGAATAAGTTCTTTTTCATTAAATTTATTATTTCTAATTATTTTAAGTTCACTAAGTAATAAATTTAAATTACTACTTTTATAATCACTAATCTCCTTACCCATTATTATTCTATCACATCTTTTAATCCATAAATATATCTTATTAAGATCAGCATCATCTTTCTTTTTATATAATATTTTCTTATTATAATATTTATTAATATTATCAAAATTAGATATACCAAGATAATCAAGTAAGTCCATTGCATTCTGTGTATAAGAAGAACTATCTTTTAAAGTAATCCATTTTCTTTTACTCATTTCATTTATACAAAAAGTATTTAAATATTTATTAATTTCTTTTTCATTATCAAAATTACTATTCAAATAATCATATATTCTCTTTTTAGATTCAACATAAAATATCAAATTAACATCAATATCTGTAATTAAACTGATACCAAGCATTAATTCTTCTGATATATTAGTTTTACCACATAATATTTCATTCATATGCTTAGTGGAAATACCAAGTCTTTCTGCAAAATCAGTTTGTGATATTTTATAAAATTCTAAATAATCTCTTAACATGCTCCCAAATCCTTGCATTATCTATCCCTCCCCATAATGCCTATCATCAATTTTAATAAATTCTATTGAAGTTATTTCTAAACTATTATAAGGATACTTACCTAAAGGCTTCATAAATAATCTAAATTTACTATTAACATGAGCAGTATAATATTCTTTAAGATTACCTTTTTTCTTTTCTATTCGATAAATATCTTTATAAGGGCTACACAATAATTCTTGAAAGTTCTTACTATTTAATATTATATTTTTAATATTATTTATTCTCTCTTGTTCTCTTATCATGTGTTTATTAATAATAATTTTTCTATAATCTTTTTTATAATTAGAGCTTTCTTCTATAACCATACGCCCTCCTTACATATATTATAACCCACAAAGTAATAATATGCAAGCAAAATTACAAAAAAAGAATAACGAACAAAGTTATTCTCAAATTATTTAAACAAAGACTTATAAACATCTTCATAATCTTCAACTAATATAATATTAAGATTATCTCTTACCTCACTAGGAAGTAAAGAAAATTCCTTGGAAGATTCAAGAGGTAAATAAACAGTATCAATACCATTCGTAGTAGCGGCAATCAATTTTTCCTTAAGACCTCCTACTGGAAGTATCTTTCCTCTTAGCGTAATCTCTCCTGTCATAGAAACATTATTAGGAATAATCTTATTCTTAAGTAAACTAAGTATAGCAGTAACAATGGTAACCCCCGCAGAAGGACCATCTTTAGGAATACTTCCCTCCTCAATATGAAAGTGAAAATCTACTTCTTCAAATATTTTATAATCTATTTTAAACATCGTATTATTAGCCTTAATATAACTAAGAGCAATATAAATACTTTCTTTAATAACATCTCCTAAAGCACCAGTCAAAGTAACATTACCCTTACCAGGATATAAAGTACAAGTAACTTTAAGAATATTACCACCATACATTGTATAAGCAAGACCATTAACAATACCAGTCTTAGTATTAGTATCATTAATAGTAATATTATATTTAGTAGCCCCTAAATAAGCTTCAACATCACCATTATCAATAACAATCTTACTGCTCTTATCATTATTAATAATAGCCTTTCTAATAATAGAATCAATCTGTCTATATAAATCTCTAGCTCCCGCCTCTTTAGTATAATAAGTAATAATTTTCTGAATAGCAGAGTCAGTAAACTTAATATTCTTAACCTTATATTCATTAAGTAAATCAGGAATTAAATGATATTTAGCAATATTAAGTTTTTCATATATTGTATAACTAGATAACTCAATAATCTCTAGTCTATCAAGTAAAGGAGCAGGTATACCACCAATATTATTTGCCGTAAGTATAAACATAACATTAGATAAATCAAATTCTTCTTCAATATAGTTATCACAAAACTTATCATTCTGTTCCTTATCAAGAATCTCAAGAAGTGCACTAGCAGGATCACCCTTATAATCCTTAGTAAGCTTATCAACCTCATCAATTAAAAATACCGGATTAGAAGTATTAGCCTTCTTCATTTGTTGAATAATCTTACCAGGAGAAGCTCCCACATAAGTTCTTCTATGACCTAATATTTCTGCTTCGTCATTAATACCGCCAAGAGATACCTTAACAAAATCCTTATTCAAAGCCTTAGCAATACTACTAGCCAGTGAAGTCTTACCAACACCAGGAGGACCCACTAAACATATAATAGGACTATTTGAAGTATTAGTCTTTTTCTTTACTGCTATATATTCAATAATTCTCTTCTTAACACTCTCTAAACCAAAATGCGAATTATTAAGAACCTCAGTAATCTTTTTAACATCAGTATTATCTTTAGATAACTTATTCCAAGGTAAGCAAAGAAGCCAATCAATATAAGTTCTAATAGTGGTAACCTCAGGAGAAGCACTACTAGTAAGAGAATATCTATCAATCTCTTCATTAAGTCTCTTAATAATGCTTTCAGGTAAATCAAGACTATTCATCTTATTTCTAATCTTATCAATGTCAGCATCTTTTAAATCAACTTCCCCTAGTTCTTCTTTAATAAGTTTAATCTTCTCTCTAAGCATATATTCTTTTTGTTCTTCTTCAAGTTTAACCTTTAAATTATCTTCAATTTCATTCTCTAATCTAACTGTCTCAATCTCTTTAGACAAATCTAAAGTAATTTCTCTAATTCTATTCATAGGATTAGTAATACTAACATACTTTAATACTTCATTATATTCAAGAGGTAACTCAGACACAATAATATCAGATAACTTACTAATATTCTTAACCTCAGTAATTCTACCAATAACAGTATTAGACATATAAGGAGATATATCAATATACTCATCTAATTTACGATACAAAACTCTTCTTAAAGCAGAAGCTTCTACTTCATTATAATCATATTCCTTAGTAGAAATAACAAATGCTGACAAAAAATCATTATTATTATTAATACTAACAATTTCTACTCTATCAATACCAGTCATAACTACTCTAGTAATACCATTAGGTAAATCAATCTTTGATTTAATCTTACCTAATATTCCAATATCCGGTAAAGTATTATAGTCAGGTTCTTCTTCTAACGGATCATTTAAATTAATCAAAAGAACATAACCATCATAATTACTTTCTGCTATATTAAGTATTTTTTTATCAATATCATTGCTAAATTCAAGTCTAATATCATTAAATGGAAGTAGTACCACATCTCTAAGATATAATATAGGTAGATTAGTCTGAGTCATTTTATCTCCTCCTGATAGAAAAAATATCCCTCATAAATAATATTTTTATAAGAGATACATCACTTCCTTTTCTTGATTATATATAATAACAACAAAATAAAAATATATCAACCCCTTTTTACATTTTTTTTAATTTTTTAATTGAAAAGAGGCCAAATTTCTTGGCCTCAAACAACTATTCTTCTTCTAAAGAAGAATCTTCTATAGTATCCTTTTTACGATTAGGATTAGAAGTAAGAAAAGTAACTTTCTCTGCTACTATCTCAGTCTTTTTTCTCTTAACTCCATCAGGAGATTCAATAATTCTTGTTTGAACTCTACCTTTAACACCAATCATGTCGCCAGTGTTACAATACTCACTAGTAGATTCCGCAACTGCAGACCATAAAGTACAATCTAAAAAGTCAGTATCATATTCACCATTAACATTCTTATAGTTTCTTGGTACTGCAAGAGTTAAAGTAGCATATTTCTTACCATTTTCCGTAACCTTTGTTTCAGGTGCTCTAGCAATTCTTCCTACTAAAACTATTTGATTAACCATAATTCCCTCCTTTCGCCATCACTATACCAAAAAAGAGAGATTATTTGCAAATTTTTAAAACATAATTTTCCCCTATAAAAAAATAGGGAAAATCATCGTTTCTCGGCCAGAAAAGAATTTTTTCCCTAAAAAAATATATCTCAAAAACATCTTTTAAAAATTTACTAGCTTTACATAAATTTTACATTTTTTCATTAATTTCTTTAATAATTGAATCAGAAATAGCCTTTGCTAAAGCATCTTGCTCTTCTTTTAAAGTATTAACATCAGTACTATTAGATATATAACCAAGTTCTAATAAGTAAGATTCATTACCAATATTACTATCATAGTAGGGATTAACTCCTACCTTATCAGGATTACTATTATCAACATAAGCACCAGTCATAAAGCCTCCCGTTTCTCTAATCATATATAAATAATTAGATTTAGTAGTAACATTATAATGTTTATAATTTTTTTCATCATATCCATCAATTGCAGACTTAACTTCACTCTCAGTAAAGTTATGAGTATAAATCCCATCAAACTTCTTATATAATCTATTAGAAGAGTATCCTAAGCTAGTATTACTAGTAATATTATTTACTATATCTTTAGCTAAATCATAATTAATATCACTAGGAGTATATAATTCAATTCCCTTTACTTTAGAAGAACCACTCTTATTAATATGAATAGAGAAAGTATATTTACTTTTAACCTCATTAGGAATAACCGCCCTACCACCTTTATTATACTCATCCATAACATGATTTTTATCAATATCACCTTCATCATGAGTTAATTTAACAGTAATACCAGCCTTCTCTAAATTACTTTTAACTTTCTTACTAATATCCATAGTAAAATCAGTTTCTTTATAATTGCCAGAAGCACCTCCACCATCCATACCACCATGACCTGGATCAATAGTAACATCATAATTCTTATTCTTACTATTATTCTTTTTAACAACAAATTCTAAAGTATTATATTCATTATTAGAATCAATAATAATTATATTATTATATTTGGATAAAGTATAATAAACAGTTTTCTTATACTTAGTATCATTCTTAATACCATAATATTTAATAATAGGCTTTTCACTATCCTCACTATTAGGATAAGTAGCCTTAAGTACTAAATAATAAGTACCAATATCTAAATTATCTAAATATAAACCATCATTAATAAGATTAGAAATATAATAATTAATCTTACCACCATCAGTATCAGAAGTAATTTCTATATCTTTATCCTCACCATTATATAAAGTAAGACATAAACTATCATAATTCTTATCTTTAATGTCAATATTACCTTCTATATTAAAATGATTACCATAAACATAATATTTAGAAGCATTACTAACCTCTTCTTCTAAATTAAGTTTGGGTACTTTACTTTTAATATAATTAACATATACAAAATAACCACCGCACCCCAAAATAACAATTACAAATAAAAATCCTAGTATCTTTTTCATCTATTTATCTCCTATATTAATAGCAAGTAGTCTGTTAAGTTCTACTGCATACTCTGTTGGTAATTCCTCTCTAAATGCTGATATAAATCCCATAATAATAAGTTCTTTAGCCTTATCCTCATCAAGTCCCCTACTCATCAAATAAAATAACTTATCTTCACTAATCTTTGATACTGTTGCCTCATGTTCCATAAAGGAACTATTATTATTAACAATATTAGTAGGAATAGTATCACTCTTAGATTTATCATCAAGAATCAAAGTATCACATTTAACTGAAGCCTTTGAGCCAATTGCATTCTTCGTAATTTTAACAGTACCTCTATAAGTAGCATTACCACCACCTGATGCAATAGATTTAGATATAATATTACTCTTTGTATATTTACCCAAATGAATCATTTTAGCACCAGAATCTTGTATCTGACCACTACCAGCAGCAGCAACACTAATACAAGTACCCTTCGCATAATCACCTTTTAAAATACAAGCAGGATATTTCATATTAGTCTTAGAACCAACATTACCATCAATCCATTCCATTAAACCATTCTCTTCAACGATAGCCCTTTTAGTAACTAAGTTATATACATCCGTAGACCAATTTTGTACAGTACTATATCTACACTTACTATTCTTACCAACAAATATTTCAACTACTGCTGCATGAAGAGAATCCTCTGTATAAGTAGGAGCAGTACATCCCTCCATATAATGAACACTACTATTATCATCAACAATAATAAGCGTTCTCTCAAACTGTCCCATATTCTTACTATTAATTCTAAAATAACTCTGAAGAGGTCTATCAAGTTCCGTATTAGGAGGAATATAAATAAAAGTTCCTCCACTCCATACAGCACCATTTAAAGCTGTAAATTTATTTTCATTATATTTAACTAAAGTGTTAAAGTATTTTTTAAATAATTCAGGATACTCTCTTAAAGCACTATCAGTATCCATAAAGATAACATTCTTTTTCTTTAACTCCTCATTCATATTATGATAAATAACTTCACTATCATATTGAGCCCCCATACCATCTAAGTATTTTGCTTCAGCAGAGATAACACCCAAATCATCAAAAATATTTCTAACATCACAAGAAATATTATTCCAATTATCTGTTAAATTATTCTCTCTCTCTTTATAATAAGTAATGTTATCATAATCAATATCAAGTTTAGGTCCAAAATTAGGATTATTACTCTTTAAAAAAGCATCAAGAGATCTAAGTCTAAAATCAAGCATCCATTTAGGTTCTCCCTTAATACTAGATATTTTTTCTACTACTTCTTTAGTTAATTTCATTTATATCACCTTGCACCCTTATTATATAAAATAAAATCCAATAAGTAAAGAAAAAAACTATCTATTTACAATAAATAGACAGTTTAATTACTTATATTAGACCTACTACTAAAACCATTCATATAATAATCAGGAATTTTACCCTGCACAACTTTCATAGCGATAGGAATACTAGCATCAATATTAATTTCTTCACTAATAATAGGTAAAATAATCCTCGTATCAACTTTAACATCAATCATTAATTTAATTAAAGCATTATTAATACCATATTCTGTAACATCCGTAGAAAATCCAGTAACAACATCTCCAACTAAAGATAACTTAACTGGAATCTTAGGACCAAGATTATATAGAAGACTAGAACCAGTAACCATACCAAAAGGAATATAAGTAATAATACCCTTATCAAGCAAATCCATATCATAAGCATCTAAACTATTAAGAGGAAGTTCTAACATATCAATCTTTCCTTCTTCAATAGCCCTAAGATTAAGTTCAATTAAACTAGTCATAGTACTAAGTATTTTAGAAGAATTCTTACTATTAAAATCAATTAAAACAATTTCCCCTTTATCATTATAAACAATATCAAAAATATCATCAGCCCATGAATCACTCATCTGTTTAGTAATAGCCTTATTAATAACTAAAACAGTAAGTTTCCTAGTTTCAGCCTCAGCATAAGCCATAAGTACATCTCTGGATTTATTAGAATAATAATTAATAAATATAATAATAAATAATACTAGAAATATAAAAATAACAATAATAGTATTAATAACTTTACTTTTTTTCCTTTTATTATTCTTCAGTAACATTCTCATACTAAATTATATGAAATAACCCTATTTAAAAGAAATAAAACCTCCAGTAATACTCAAAGTATCATATCCAAAAGCGTTAAGTCTCTTACTAATCTCTAAACTTTGTTTGCCCTCTTCACAATAAAGATAATATCTCTTATTCTTATTCAAATAATGAGAATAATTATTAAGTAAATTATAATAAGGTATATTAATAGCATTCTTAACATGAGAAATACTATATGAATAATTATCTCTAATATCAATAATAATAGGACTACTAATTTTCTTTAATTCATAAATAGAAATTGTATTCATATCACACCTCACTATAATATATACTAAATATAAATAAGTGAAAAGTAAAATAGTACAAATTTTTCATACCTTTCACTAAAAGCCAAAGTCTTTTAGTGTTACTTCTAGCCTGTAGTCTAGAAGTAAAAATTATAAAATATATATTGGTGTGAAATACTTTCTAACTAAAATATTCTCCAAAGAAAAAAACTTAAGAATAATCTTAAGTAATTATAAACTAAGTAATTTTTTAGCTGTTCTAACCATTTGAGCAGAATATCCCATCTCGTTATCATACCAAGAAATAACTTTAACCATTTGTTTACCATCATGTTCTACTACTTTAGTTAAAGATAAATCTGCTAGTGCACCACAAGTAGTACCAATAACATCAGAAGAAACAATTGGATCAGTAGTAGTAACTAAAGTCTCACTAGCATTATTTATAAATGCACTATTAATTTCTTCTACGGTAACTTTCTCAGTAAGCTCTAAAGATAAATCAACTAAGCTACCATCAGATACTGGTACCCTAATAGCACCACCACTAAGTTTACCATCTAAACTTGGAATTACTTTACCAATTGCAATAGCAGCCCCAGTAGAAGTAGGAACAATATTCATTGCACATGCTCTGCCTCTTCTTTCTTTAATACCTTTTTTATGTGAAACATCTAAAGTAACTTGATCATTAGTATAAGCATGAATTGTAGTCATAAATCCTCTTTCAATACCAAAATTATCATCAAGTACTTTAACAATTGGCGCTAAACAATTAGTAGTACAAGAAGCTGCTGATACAATAACATCATCACTAGTTAATATATCATCATTAACATTATAAACAACAGTCTTCATATCTCCCTTACCAGGAGCACTAATAAGTACTTTCTTAGCACCTGCCAAAATATGTTTATTAGCATCTTCCTTCTTAGTAAACTTACCAGTACATTCAAATACTAAATCAATACCAAGTTCTCCCCACGGAAGATTACTAGGATCCATCTCACTATATACTCTAGTTTTCTTACCATCAACAATAATATCTTCTTCATCAAAAGTAATATCTTTATCATAAGTTCTATGATTAGTATCATATCTAAGTAAATAAGCAAGTTCTTCACTACTAGACAAATCATTAATAGCTACTACATCAAAGAAATCATCATCTTTCATTAATCTATATACTAATCTACCAATTCTACCAAAACCATTTATTGCTATTTTCATTTCTATCATCTCCTAAGTATATTATATATTATTTTATCCAAAATATAAAATATTTTCTTCATTACTTTACACTTTTTTGATACTTTAATAACCTAAATATCATGCAAACACTTATTAATACCATTACCAATAATCATAGAAAGTTTATCAATAACAAAATCAACCTCTTTAGGAGTAACAATGAAATTATAATTAACAGATGCAAGAACCTCCTCAATTAAACTTTTCTTATCAGTATCTGACAATTCTCCTATCATACCAAGAATATCTCTTTTCTCTTCTAAATTTAAATCCTTATCTTTTATTTTATCTACATAATTACTTCTACTAAAAATAAGTTTGTTTTTACTTTGATTATCTTTAATATAAGAAATATGTTTGAATAAATAATTAATAGTATCATATACAATAACAGAAGCCTCTACTACTGTAGGAACCCCAATAGCAATAACAGGAATACCCATAGTATCATAACTAATTTCTTTTCTCATATTACCAACACCACTACCAGGATGAATACCAGTATCAGTAATTTGAATACTCTTATTAACTCTATCCATACTGCCAGCAGCAAGAGCATCAACTACTACTACCATATTCGGCTTAACTTCATTAATAACAGCCTTAATATAATCACCAGTCTCTATCCCAGTGCATGCCATAACACCTGGACAAAAACCAGCTACTTCTTTAATACCTTTACTAATATCTTCACCAAGTACAAATAAATGTCTAGTAATAATTAAATTATCAATAACTTTAGGTCCCAAACTATCAGGAGTACTCTTATCATTACCAAGACCAATAACAAGAATATTATTATTATCACCAACAAAATCATTAAACACTTTAATAAAAATTTCCTCTATCCTATCACAATTTTCTTTATCTGTAGCATCATTAAATAAAATAGTAACATACTTACCCTTCTTTCTATCAATAAGTTTACTACTTTCATCATCAATATTAACACTAGTAACAGAAATATTTCCGTAATTCTCTGTTTTAGTATCAATATAATTATCATTATCAGTAATACTTTCAAGTATCAAATCAGTCCTAATATTATACTTGTTTAAGTCAATTTCATGTCCCATATCTATCACCAGTAATATTTTTTGCAAAAAACACCAAAAATATTTGCTTTTTCTATAATTTTTTGGTAAAATTATAATTAGTTTTGGAAGGAGATGAATTTTTATGGCAAATGTTAAAAATGCAAAGAAAAAAATAATTCAAATAAGAAAAACAACTTTAGCACATCAACAATTAAAGTCTACTGTTAAAAATGCTATTAAAGAAACAGACAAAGCTGTATTAGCAGGAAATAAAGAACTAGCAGACAAATCATTAAAGAAAGCAATTAAAGCTTTAGATAACGCTAAAGTTAAAGGTTTAGTTCATAAAAATAAAGTTGATAGAGAAAAATCAAGATTAACTAAAAAAGTAAATACTATGGAAGTAAAATAATTACTTCTTTTTTTTACATAAAAAAATGAGATATTACTCTCATTTAATTATTCTATTTAAACATTATCACTATATTTAGTAACGACATATTTACCATCTATCTTCTCTATCTTAGAAGAAATAGTAAGTAAGTTACTAGGAGTATTATCTCCCACTGAATAATAAGAAATAACAACTTCCACATCAAAACTATCATTACCTAAATTTAAAACATCATATTTAGTATTATCATTATTAATCATATTTTCATTTCTAAGGTAAGCTAAATCAACACCTTTATGAGCTACCATACAATATAATTTACCATCTTTTTCTTGATACTTATTATTATCAAAATACTCATTAATAAGTTCACTACTAATATTTTCTTCCAAATATTTTTTAACTTCACTAACACTCTTAAATTCAGAAGATAAATCATAAGTATCATTACCTATAGTCAAAAAGTCCGCATCTTTATCAAATTCACCACAGTAACCATATAGTCCTCTCTTTTGATTAGCCAAACTAATCATAACAGGCATCTTCTCTTTACTAATAGTAATTGCTTCTTCCTTAGAAATAGTTTTATCATTCTTATCATTATTGTTTTTATTATTATCTATATTAGTATTATCTTCTACTAAATCATCATTCTTATTATTAAAATCAATTCTTTTAGTAGCCAGTAAATAAACAAATAAACTAAGTAACACTATAACTATAATCATAATTATAGTACCAACATTACTCTTTCTCTTCTTTCTTTTTCCCATACCTATCCTCCTACTAAATTATATCAAAAAAATATAAAAAAAGAAAGAGAAAAATCTTCTCTTCCTACATCATATTTTCTAGGTCACTAATAGCTTTAGTTTTAGCGGAATTCATCTTTCTAACTAACTTCTTCATATTACCATTTTTTATATTTGTGTATAGAGCGGCGCTCCCAACTCCAATACCTAATCCCATTAAAGCCATACCTGTCTTAGATTTCATAATCTCACCTCTCTAAAATATGATTGGTATTTAATATACCAATCATATTATTAACCATATATCAATAATTATACTATTCATTATAAAAATTAATAATAAAATCTTTTAAAGTAGTTTTTCTATTATCAACATAATCATTATTAATACCATAAATAAAAGCATTCGAGTCTCCCACTATAACAAGACTTTTTTTAGCTCTAGTAACACCAGTATAAACAAGTTTGTTATAAAGCATTCTCTTAAAAGAATTAACAACAGGCATAATAACCATATCAAATTCACTACCTTGTGCTTTATGAATACTAATTGCATATCCATGTCTAAAATTAATAAATTTATCTGGTGTATACTCAACAATATTACCATCATAATTAATATTAATCTGATTAATTATCTTTTTATCTTTAGAAATAATAATATCTTCAATATATCCAATATCACCATTATAAACATTATTATCTGGATCATTAACAAGTTGTAATACCTTATCACATTCTCTAAAAGTAACATTTCTAATTTTAATTTCTTTTTTATTTTTACTACTAGGATTAAACAATTCTTGTAGCATAATATTAAGATTATCAATACCATTTAAAGACTTATACATAGGAGCTAATATTTGTACTTCCCTATCAGTATATCCTTTTTCAATAGCCTTTTTAACAACTTCTTTAATATAACTACCAGCATTATCATTATCACTACTAATAAATAAATAATCATCTTTTTTAATAAATAAATCTTCACTAATATTTTTATTCTTAATATCATAAGCTAAGTTAAGAATATATGAGTCTTCACTTTGTCTATATATTTGATTAAGTCTAATTACAGGCAAACAATCACTATCAATAATATCTTTAAGTATCTGTCCTTCACTAACACTAGGTAATTGATAGTAATCTCCTACTAAAATAAGTTTAGCATCTCTTCTAATACCCTTAAATAAAGCTTCCATAAGTAAAGTATCAATCATACTAACTTCATCGACAATAATATATTTTTGGCCATTTGGAGAATATTCATCGGTAGCAAAAGTATTAGTATCCTTATCCCATCCTAAATATTTATGAATAGTACTAGCACTAATACCAGTAGTTTCCATAAGTTTCTTACTAGCTCTCCCTGTTGGAGCAAGAAGTGCAATATCATCTTTTTTTAATTTTTTTTCATGAATGAGAATATTAACAATTGCCTTAACAATTGTAGTCTTACCTGTTCCAGGTCCACCAGTAATAATAGTAATATTATTATTAACTCCAGAATATATAGCCTTTTTCTGTAATTCATCATACTTAATTTTATTATCTTTTTCTTTATTATCAATATATTTATCAATACTAATATTACTATTAATACTCATATCATTAAGAAAACAAAGTCTTTCACAAATATATTTTTCAGCATCATAAAATTTTCTTAAATAATATCTCTTATCTTCAATAATAATTTTTTTATTCTTAACAAGTTTCACCATCAAATAGTCAAATTTTTCATTACTAATACTAACATAATTAGATAACATATTAGATATTTCTTCCAAAAATAAATAAGTATCTCCATTATTAAAACACAATTCTTTCATAATATAGATAATTAATGCCTTAATTCTTCTTTCATCATCTTCATTAATTCCCATGCCAAGAGCAATTTCATCAATCTTAACAAAAGACATTTCATCACTATCAATAAGCTCATATATATTATTATTAACAGTATCTAATATTTTATTATTATACTTATTTAAAAAAGATAAAGAATCTCTCATATCAAAACCGAGTTTAGTAAGTTCCATAACAATATTAGAAGTACTTTGATAATCCAATAAAACATTGTATATTCTATTAATTTTATTTTCCCCAAGTCTAGGTATCAATTGAAGACAATCTTTGTTTTCAAGTATTTTATTAATAGTATCCTCATGAAAAGTATCAACAATCTTTTTAGCAGTCTTTTCTCCAATTGGAAATAAATCACTTGATAAAAAGACAATCAATTCTTCTTCTTTAGTAGGAATATTAACTTCAAAGGAATTAACATTAAATTGTTTTCCATACTTATTATGATAAACAATTTCACCATATAAAATATATTCTTTTTTTTCACTAAGTCTAGGTAATATTCCAGTTATATGTATCATATCATCATCATAGTCAATATTATTATCCTTTATTTTAAAAAGACCAACCATATAACCATTAATCTCATTACGATATATTTCTTTATATAAAAAGCCTTTAATAAAATTATCTTTCATATAATTCCTCTTTTCTTAATAATTATAACAATTATAAGAATCAAAGTAAAGAAAAAACTCACCAAAGTAAGTTTTATTTCTATTCACAAATATATCCTTCATTTTTATAATGAGTTTTTATTTGTTCCTTATCATTAGCAGTTATTCTTTTACCAGAACCATAATAATTATAAAAGATAACAGTAAGTGTATTATTTGGCTTATCAGTAATATAACTCCAGCCAAAACCAGACGAATCGAAATTAAGACGATTGCTTACACAAAAATCATTATTGCCATCTACTATACAATCTAAAGAATTTAATTTGTTGATCATTTCAGTAACCTTATCATCTGTTAAACCATTTTGATACTTAATAACCATTCTATTATAAATAGCAAGTTTATAACTCTTTTGATAATTGTAAATAAAATCAGAATAAATAGATATATCAGTATCACCTGTATTATGACTATAAGCACAATTTAAATCCACATTAGCAGCCTTATAATCAGACAAACCAGTAGTATTTTTATGTACCCCAAATACCAAAAACTTAAGTATTAAAATCACCACAATAGAACCAACAATCGAAACAATAATTCCTATCAATATGGCTTTCTTTAATTCATTATTATTTTCATTCTGAACATTAACACTATTATTCATATTCTCCTCCTATCATAATTTATGATACCATATATTAGTCATTCTTACAAGTATATTTTAAAAGAACTATCTACTTTTGATAGTTCATAATTAAATTACTAGTTTTATACAAATATTCCATATTTTTATTTATTTTTATACACATATCATACTCACTACCATCAATAACAATTTTAGGAGGAATAGCCATATAAATAAATAAAAGTAATCTTTCATTATCTTTTAACGGATAATTACTTTCATAATAATGAAATAAATCATCAAAATCAAATTCTAAATAATGATTCTTATAAAAAGATAATAAATCATATATAGGACTATCAACCCTACTTTTATTCCAACTAATTAAATATGGCTTATCACTTTTAAGGTAGTGATCTAAATTAATATTATTATGAATATATGAAACTCTTTCATTCTTATTATCTTCAATTAATTTATACCATTTATCAATATTATCTTTAACATAATAAATACTACTAAATATAATATTAATATTTCTAGCAATCAAATAAGAAGAAGGAGACATATAAACCTCTTTTTCAATCAAAGAAATAAGTTCATTGTAATAATTATTCAAATAATCAATATCATTAACAATATCTTCATATATTTTTTTATTTTTATCAATATCTACTTCCCTATAAAAAGTAGTTTTACTATGAAGTAAACTAAGTAAATGCACCATATCCATAGCCTTTTGTTCTCTTGGTTCATATACATCTTCAATATATGGATATATTTCATATTTATTAGATTCTTCTATTGGATAAGGAAAATAATCAAAAGCTCTTGATCTTAAATAATTATAAGTCTTATCAATATCATTATTGTTTTTATTTTTAATAACTATTCTATCATCGACTATTTTAACCCCTGATTTAATAGTAAGCTTATTATAAGGCAAATTATATTTACTTACTTCACTTCTAATATTATTATTCACTAGTCTTAGGTATAATAACCTTATCTCCAGGTTTAATATTTGTTATATCATTATAATCTTCAAATGCTTCTTTTGTAATACCATATTTAATAAGTATTTTATCAATAGTATCTTCTTCTTTAACAATATAAACATAATAAGTAGTATAAGTTTCACTATCATCTAAATTAGAAAACAAATCACTAGCAGTAATATTATCATTGTCTCTAGTTTCCTCTTTAATTTCTTCAGTACCTATTTTTCCCATAATTTCCTCTTTCTTTTCATTAACTACTGGTATATCATCTTTCACATCATCAACATTTATTTTTTCTACTCTAACTTCTTCTATTTCCTCAGCTTCTGCTTTTTCATCTAGAGTATCTTCTTCTTTTGTTACATCTTCTGGTAAATATTCAGCTTCAATAAATAAATCAATATTAACACTCAAAGTATCACTATTAATAACATCGTAATAAAAATCATCAATATCCGCCTTAACAGTACTAATATCATATCTAGGATCTAAAGTAATATCAAAAGGTAAATCAAAAGAAAATTCATCTCTATTAATAGAGCCTTCATTCATCTTATAATTCCCAGTAATATGAAATACACCAGTAATAATACCTTCTTCTTCAACATTAATTTCTCTTTCCAAAGATATAGAAGTAATCTCACTAACTTTAGTTTTAAATGGTAATTCTTTCTTAAATGGTACAATCTGTTTCATAATCACTCTCCCTTTCAATAAAAGATATGAAACAAAAACAAAAATATAACAATTAAGTTATATTTTTAAGTATTTTAATATTTCTTTTCAATTTTAATTTATATAAATAATGTCCACTACCAATATTATTTAATATCATAGTAATTGTCTTAAGTTCTTTATCACATTTCTTTCTAAATAATTCACTATTCTTATCTAATAATATTGGACCTAAATATAATTCTTTATAAGAATATCTTTTCCTACCCTTCTTAAACACGATAACAGTATAAATAATATTCTTATCAAGAACCAATTCTTCATCATCTATATAATAACCCATACTAATCATATTCTTTCTTAAGAAATATAAATCAGTATTACTTTGGATAATAATCTTATTAATATCTTTAAGTTTATCTTGAGAATATTTAAGAAATCCAATAATAGTATTAGCACCCATACCAGCTACTACTAATGTATCAATTTTATCTTTCTTATTAATAACAGATACACCACTGCCAAGTCTAATATCTATTCTATCTTCTAATTTATATTTGGATACATTCCTTCTAGCAGACTCTAAAGCATTATTATTAACATCACTAGCAATAATTTTTAAATTATTAAATTTTTCAGCTAAATATATAGACAAAAGTCCGTGATCACAACCAATATCAATCACGGATTTATCATTTTCATCTATAAAACTAGCCACCATTTCTAATCTTTTAGATAATTTACTCATTTAAGAAATCCTTCAGCTTTCTACTTCTAGATGGATGTCTTAATTTTCTTAAGGCCTTAGCCTCAATTTGTCTAATTCTTTCTCTTGTTACACCAAACATTTGCCCAACTTCTTCTAATGTTTTAGATGATCCATCATCAAGACCAAACCTAAGTCTAAGTACTTGTTCTTCTCTTTCAGTCAAAGTAAGTAAAACATCACTAATCTCTTCTTTTAACATTTCATGAATAGTGAAATCTTCCGGAGACATATTGTTTTCATCAGGAACAAAATCACCCAAATGTGAATCTTCTTCTTCTCCAATTGGAGTTTCTAAAGAAACAGGATCCTGAGCAATCTTAATAACTTCTCTAATTTTTTCAGGACTCATACCCATTTTTGCAGCAAGTTCTTCATCAGTAGGTTCCCTATTAAGTTCAAGTGTAAGTTGTCTTTGAAATCTTGATAGCTTATTAATAGTTTCTACCATATGTACAGGAACTCTGATAGTTCTAGCTTGATCCGCTATCGCTCTAGTAATAGCTTGTCTAATCCACCAAGTAGCATAAGTAGAAAACTTATATCCTTTATTAGCATCAAATTTTTCAACAGCTTTCATAAGACCAATATTCCCTTCTTGAATCAAATCAAGAAAAAGCATACCTCTTCCAACATATCGTTTAGCAATAGATACAACAAGTCTTAAATTTGACTCTGCAAGTCTATTTTTAGCTTCTTCATCACCATTAGCAATTCTCTCAGATAGTTCAGTCTCTTCTGCAAGTGATAACAAACTAATTTTACCTATCTCTTTTAAATACATTCTAACAGGATCATTAATAGTAAGTTCTTTAGCAATATTATTATCTTTTAAAATATCCTCTAAATCTCCACCATCATCTTCATCACTACCATCATCTAAGTCAGATTCTGATACAACACTAATATCATTTTCCATAAGAGCATTATAAAGTTCATCAAGTAAATCACTACCAATTTCAAGACCTTTTAACTCTTCTGCTAACTCTTCATATGTAATAAATCCAAGTTCTTTACCTTTCTTAATCAAATTTTCTTTTCTTTGTTCAAAATCTTTAATTTCTGATACCATTTCTACTACCTCCCCTTATCTTCATTATCTCCATAGATATTTCTGCTTGTTTTAATGGATCTTTCTCTTCTTTTAACTTTTTGTTTAAATTATTAACTCTCACTTCTTTATGATACTCATTTATAACAAAAATATAATCTTCAATTTCTTCTATTTGAAAGTCCTCTTTTATTCCCATAGCAATAATATCACGGAGGGTTCTAAGTATTTCCTCTCGATCAGATATATAACTAATAAAATCAGCAACATTTATTATACCATATTTATGAAAATAGTAAATAATTTCATTAGATAATTCACGAATATTTTTATCAGGAAAATATCCAACTCTATTTTCAACCATATTAAGTACCTTTTCATTCTTTAACATGTAATAAATAAGATAATTCTCTGCCATACCATATTTATTATAAGTCTTCTTAGGTTTAATATCCCTAACAACCTCTTTTTTATTTTTAATCAACTTATTATATTTATCTTTTATAGTCTCATAATCTATATTAAAATTATCCGATAACTTCTTTAAATTAAGTTCTACTATAATATTATCTTTTTCATTAATAAGTTCCTTTAAAGCACTATTAACATAAGAAGAAATATCCCTAATATTACCAAAATCTTTATTCTTTTTAAGTATTTCCATTTTATAATCAATAAGATTACTAGCATTATTAATTTGTGCTAAAAAAGAATCTTTACCATTTTTAAGTATATATTCATCAGGATCCAAATTATCAGGAAGTCTAACTATTTTAATATTAACTCCAGTATCTTCAAGTAACTCAATAGCACTAATAGTAGCCTTTTCACCAGCAGCATCACCATCAAAACATAAAATAACATTATTAGCCATATTTCTAATAATACTTTTATGTTCCCTCGTAAGAGCAGTTCCCATAGTAGCAATACAATTATCAATACCAACTGTACTAGCCCTAATAACATCCATTTGACCTTCCATAATAATAACAGAATCATTTTTCATCAAATATTCTTTAGCAATATGATAATTATATAAAATTTTTCCCTTTTTAAATTTATCCGTCTCTTTAGTATTAACATATTTAGCAGTATCTTTAGTATTATATATTCTACCAGAAAAAGCAACAGGATTACCACTTAAATCATAGATAGGAAACATAATTCTATTAATAAAAATATCATGTCCATTCTCATTAGTAAGACCAACATCTACTAGTTTATCAATAGAATATTTTTTATTAATCAAGTATTCAGTAAGTGATACCTTCTGTATAGAAAGACCAATACCGAATTTTTTAATAGTATCTTTATCAATATGTCTCTTATCTAAATATTCAATAGCATTCTTACCTAAATTAGTAAATAAACTATTTTGATAAAACTTATTAGCAGTACTATAAATATCAAAGTATTCATCTTTCTTATTACTAACACTAATATTAGTACCAATATTAATACCAACCTTTTCCCCAAGCAATCTAACAGCCTCAGTAAAAGATATCTTCTCAAAATCCGCTACAAAAGTAAATACATTACCACTAGCACCACAAGAAAAACAAGTATAAATCTGTTTTTCCGGACTAACACTCATACTAGGAGAATGATCATCATGAAAAGGACAAACACCAAAATAATTTTTCCCCTTCTTTGTAAGATTAACATACTTAGAAATAACATCAACAATATCAGTTTTATTTCTTATCTCATTCATAACTTCATTACTGATATAAGCCATAAGTATCACTTCCTTACAAAAAGCCAATATAATTATATAACAAAAGCATTTTTTTGTAAAGAAAAAAGATAAGAAACTTCCATATTTCCTCCCTTTTTAGTATATAACCCTAACTAATATATAATATATATGGCTGATATCTTAGTTAAAGACTCCATTAGAGACTTTAACTAACACTCTAAGATTACAAGCTTAGAGTGCCATAAAAAAATAGTTATCTAGCAAATCCATATATCTTTCCCTTTTCTAAAGGAATATTCTTATAATAAAACAAATCACTAACCGTAACAAAAGTATAACCCTTACTCTTTAAAGATGGAATAATAATTTCTAATGCATTAGCAGTAGCACTATAAATATCATGCATTAAAACAATATCTCCATCTTTTACTTTATTAATAACCCTACTACTAATTCTCCTAGAATTATGATATTTCCAGTCCAAAGTATCAATATCCCATATAATAATAGGAGTATCCACTACACTCCTAATCATCTTATTACAAGATCCATAACTAGGTCTAAATAAAGTAGGATATTTCCCCGTAACTTCAAAAATAAGATTACTAGTATCATTAATCTCACTCTTAACCTTATCTTCTTTATATTTAGTAAGAAGTAAATGATTAAAAGTATGATTTCCAATCTCCATCTTACTACTAACCATTCTCTTTAAAATATTCTCATTTCCCTTAATTCTATTACCAAGTACAAAAAAAGTAGCAGGAACATTATTTTCCTCTAATATATCAAGAACCTTATTAGTATTATAATTAGGTCCATCATCAAAAGTAAGAGCAATATATTTATTACTAATAACATCATTATCATAAATAATATAATCATTCATATAAGTACTAGCTATCCCATTCTCCACTTTATCATTATCCATATCAATAATAAAACTATCAATATCATTAGATATCTTTCCTGATCCTACTATATATTTATAAAAATTCAAATAATATTTATTCTCTTTCAAATAACCATCATAATCAATAAAAATATCATCACTATAATTATTAGAAGTCCTATTCAAATAATTCTCAATAAATAAATCAATATTATCATTATCAAAAAAAGGATAATTAATAGTCCTATTACTATCAATAAGTACCTTGTTAACAATCTCATTATTATAATCAATAACTAGTATCATAAAAAAAATAATAATAAAAGGAAGCATAAAATATCTATATTTCATAAATTCACCTATCTAAATATATGAAAAAAAGACTAAATATATTAGTCTCTAATATCAATTCCATCAAATCTAACATCAATAAACCTCTTACTAGATAAATAATCACACATATGTACAAATCTCTGATACTTATCTTTAGGTATAGGTAAAACCTCATTACCATTATAATCCTTATTCCAAATACCCATATGTGAAGAAATAACCCTAATAAGTAAATTAAATTCTTCATCAGTAAGAGATAATTTACTCCTACTTTCTTTTATAAGTTCACATACCACTAACGGATGATCAAATCTCGTATACTTTTCTTTTACTCTACCACTTTTACACCCATCATGTAAAACAATAGCCATAATAATAATATCCTTTTCATTATTACAAAAATTATTAAGTCCCGGATTATCTAAAAGCTCTTTAGCAAATCTAACTGCCACTTTAGTATGTTTAACAAGCCCATGCTCACTCTTAGCAAAATCTGGATGGTATTTACCAGTACTAGAAGCAGGAATATCAAAAAAATAATCAGGTAATTCATTAACCAATAACTTAAGATCTTCTCTTTTCTTATTATCTTTTATATAACTATATTCCTTATTAAAATATTCAATTTTATTCATAACATCTACTTCCTTACATTAATATCTACAGTAGTATATGGTATTTCAATCTTTTCTTTATCAAAAGTATCTTTAACTAATCTAAAAAATGCTCTCTTAGCAGAATACCTATTAGGAGCCTTACAAGTAACATTAACCAAATATACAATTGAAGAATCCGCAAAAGCATCAACACCTTTTAATTCATATGCAATAACACCATCTATCTTTAATACATCTTCCCTAATATCCGAAAGAACTTTCTCTAGTTTTTCCAAATTAGTATCATATGCTACATTAAGTTTAATATATAATATAGCATCAGACAAACTATAATTAATAACCTCATTAAATGAAGAATTACCAATTGATTTAATCTCACCAGTAAAAGATTTAATCTTAGTAGTTCTAAGTCCTAATTGAATAACAGTACCACTAAAACCATTAATTTCAACAGTATCTCCGACAGCAAACTTATTATCAAAAATAATAGAAATTCCCGCTAATAAATCTTTTAAAATATCTTGAAAAGCAAGACCAATAACCGCAGCAAATACTCCAATTGAAGCAATAATACTAGTAGTATCAACCCCATATAATTTTAATATTTGTAATATAATTAATATAACAATTATATATTTAAAAATATTCTTAGATAAATCAATTATCGTATCTTTCCTCTTATCCCTACCCCTAGTACTCTTATGTTTAGCAGTAAGTTTATTAATAACACTATTAACAACTAAATAAAGAAATAAACCTACTAAAACATAAACAAAAGGTAAATAAAACTTTTCACTAGTAATAACTTTAATAAAACCTTCCATAATCTTCCTTCCTTCCTTTTATATAAATAATTATACCATTATTTAAACATTCTAACAATAACTTCATTAGAAATATACATATATTTCTTATTAATTTTAAGATAATTATTTTCTTTTATCAAATAACCATCTCTAACTAAGTCATCTATATCATAAACATTCTCTAATAAAACATTAAATTTTTCTTTAAACTCATCTAAATTTATACCATCAAACTTTCTAAGTCCAAGCATCACTTCATTTTCCATCTGAATATCTTTATCTTCTTCTTGGGTATAATCTAAATAACTACCACTTAAATACTTACTTAAATTCTTCGTATTACTAATTCTCTTATTATCAATATAACTAACACTAGATAAACCAAAACCATAATATTCATAATTATTCCAATAACCCAAATTATGTTTAGATTGATATCCACTTCTAGCATAATTACTAATTTCATAATGAATATACCCATTCTTCTCTAAAATATCCTGAATATAATTATACATCTCATAATCTAGATCCTCATCAATATTCTTAGTACCATTAATCTTTAATACTGTATTATCCTCAATAATCAAACTATAAGTAGAAATATGTGGAATATCAAGTTCTAAAAAACAATCAATATCACTCTTCAAAACATTAATATCATCATAAGCAGCATATATTAAATCAATATTAATATTATCAAAATATTTCTTTACTAATCCAATCTTTTCAAATACCATTTTCTTATCATGATTTCTTCCAAGAAACTTAATTACACTATCATTAAAAGATTCTACCCCTACACTAACTCTATTAATACCATATTTTTTCATAATAATAAGTTTTTCTTCACTAATAGAATCAATATTACATTCCATAGTAAATTCACAGTAAATATCTTTATCAAAAACACCAATAATATCAAATAAATACCTAAGTTCATCTATATCTAAACTAGATGGTGTACCTCCTCCTATAAAAATAGTATTTACTTTCTCACCTTTATATCTACTACTAATCTCTTTCTTAAGATTATCTAAATAATCATAAATATATTTCTTATTATAATATACCTTACAAAAATCACAATAACTACAAATACTATTACAAAAAGGAATATGAATATATATCAACATAAACATCACCATAAATAGAATATCATACTAAAGAGTATTTTACAACGTATAAATCAAAAATAAATAACCATATTAATAATGGTGATAACATGAATAATATAGATATAAGAGCTTATATAATTTCTAACTTCAAAGAAGACAATATAGAAGAAATAAGAAATTCAATCGAGGAATCAATAGCATCACATGATGAAGATCCTCTAATAGGATTAGGAGTATTATTTGAATTATTTTGGAATAATAGCACTGATGAAGAAAAAGAAAAAGCCCTATCAAATATAAAAAAAGGTATGTAACCAAAAATTACATATCTTTTTTTGCAATAAAGAGTTCTAAAAGAAACTTACCATCACCATTACCACTCTTAATATTTTTATCAATATCCGCTAATTTAGATAAATCCTTAATCAAATCATCTTCACTATAGTAGTAACAATCATTAAGTAAATACTTAACTCTATATGGACTTTTAAACTCTAATATTTTAGCAATTTCTTCATTAGACTTACCACTATTATATAATCTCTTAACTTGAAATAATAATCTAATCTGACTAGCAATAATAGCTATTATCTGACTAACATCCATACCATTATTAATAAAATTATAATATAACTTCATAGCCTTATTACAATCATTTTTAAGAATAGAGCTAACAAGTTCAAATACAGTATCATCTATATCTTCATCAACAAGTAAAATAATATCATCTTTATCAATAACTTTCTCTTCTAATTTATATAGCATAAGTTTATCAAGTTCATTCTTAATATTATCAATATCTTTATTACATCTACCCAAAAAGAACTTAATATCCATATTACTCATAGTAAATCCATTATCTTTAATATAATTCCTAACAAAAGTATCCAAATACTCTTCAGTAACACTAAGTTTATTAATAGTACCATTATCATTAATTAATTTATATAACTTCTTCTTACTATCAACACTACCACTATTTAAAATAAATATCAAATAACTATTAGTATTATAATTATTAAAATATTCCTCTAACAAAGAAATATCAAATTCACTCTTCTGTAAAAAATAACTACCACTATCAATAACAATAAACTTATATGGATCAAACATCCCAATAGTAGAAGCCTCTACAATAATATCCGAAACATTTTCAATATCATAATATATACTATCACTAGTAATATTTAAATTCTTCTTAAGTTTATTAACCTCATTACTTAAAAGAGATTTATCTCCACTATATAATAAATAAAAATTACTCTTTTTCATTAATTATCAACAACCTTACAAGTATAATTATCATCTTGATAATGTTTTATAAGTCCATCTTTATCTGTAGGTAAAAAGAAGTCCTCTTTAGTATTAATTGAAGAAAATAATTTATAAGTATAAGTATTATCATCAAACTTATAAGTATCACCATCACTAAAATATTGATAAAAATAACTTTTATCTCTAAATTCTTTATAATAATTAACATCATTAAAAATATAATCAGACTTTACTTTAATATCAATAATAGTTCCATGACCATTAAATTCAAGTTCAACATTTTCAATAACTGAAGCCGGTAGTTTTTCATGATCATAAGACTTACTACAAGTATAGTAAACATTTTTACCATTAATAACTTCTGGATTAAAAAAGAAAAACATAGCTACTACTAAAATAAAAACAAGTAAAAATACTATAGTAAAATTAACTTTTTTCTTTGGAACAATCTCTTTTTCAACAACTTTAGGTTTTGGAATTGTAATATCATTAAGTTTTTTAATATCAACATCAACATCACATATTGCCTCATCTATAACCTGTATAGAATTAACTTTATCCAAAGAAATAATTTCATATTCTTCTTGATAATTATTATTAATTAACTCTTTAACAAATTTTTTAATATCATTATCATTTTCACCTTTCGATATCATAACAATAATCTCATTATTTTTAACAAAAGCCGAACCACAATATAATTTCTTATTATCATAACTATAAATTATATATTTATTACCATTCTTAATATTTTTAAATACTGCAAAAACATTTAAAAAAATAGTCTCTTGTCCAAAATTAAACTTATAGTCATTTAATTTAATAACTTTACCATTCATAACATTATCACCTAAATAAATTATATACTAAATTATCATTTTAGTAAAGAAAAAACTGCTAATGCAGTTATTGATATCTTAATTGCTGAGCATTTATATCAAATCCTCCAACAAAAGAATTACTCATTTCATAATTTTGATTAGTTCCATCATCATTAAGCCATATTATAACAGTATAGTAATTAGTAGTATTAGTCTTTAATACTTCACCAGAAGCTAGTAAAACTCTACCACTAGTTGGAACACTACCAGAAGAAATTCTACTACCATTAGAATTATATAATGCAAATTTCAAACCATTATTAAGAAATTCATTTTTAGTAACATTAATATAAATATCTAATGTTTGATCTAAAGTACCACTACTAGAAATAGCAAATCTCTTAGTATATACAGCATAGTTTTCTCCTAATGAAGGTTCCTTTCTAGGAATTAACCCATTACTATTAATAGAAGCCCCATCAATATAATTTATAGCAATACTTCCTGTTTTAACTTTAGTACTATCATCTTTCTCTTTAGCAACTAGAGAAAAATAAGTAAAAGTAATACCAACCATCAAAGTAATAATTGTAAGAATTAAAACAATCAAATAAAATATATCATTTTTACTTTTACTCATATCATCACCTAGTATAATAATACCAAAAATATCAAAAAAAAGCAATATCAAATATTGCTTTTTAATAATTATTCTCCTGCAGCTACACCAGTAATATCGCCATTTGCTCCTGGTAAATCAACATGAATTGTACCCTTAAAAATTGCACCTTGTTCAGCATTATTGTCTTCACCAGCTTCATTAAGCCAAACAAATAAACGATAATTCTTTGAAGCACCTTTTCCAGCAAGATCAGCAGTAGTATTAATATCACTACCAAGTAAACTAAATCCAGATACATCATATGCGCCAGCTTCAGCATTATAAGGAACTTTTCCTTCATATACTTGTGTTCCATTATTTGATTTATCATCAATACCAGTTCTGTCATATAATGTAAACATTAAATTAGAAAATCCAACCTTACCTTCAGTAAGAGCTGTTGGAACAACATAAGCCTTTACCTTAACAGCATTTTCACTATTATTAGTTAAAGAAAATTCATAATAACCACAAGTAGTATAGTTATTATCATCTTTACATGTAGTATAAGGAACTTGTGCACCTCCAACTTCATGAGTAGTTCCAGCTAAACCTCTAGTTAAAGTTTTCATAGCAATTTCTCTAGTAGATGGAATCAAATTTTCAATTGCAATTTGATCACCCTCAGTATAAACTATTTTAACTGAAGCAGCACTAACATTTACAGCATCTTGTTTACTACTTGCATTAATTGAAAAATATGCAAATGATGCACCAATTATAGCTACAATTAAAGTAAGAACCCCAATAACACCAAAAAATACTCCTCTCTTATCTTCTCTTTCCATAAATAATTCCTCCTCTCTTCTATCATAATAATCATACCAAAAAATAAAAAGAAAATCAATATTTTTTCTACAAAAAAAAGAAATAGTAACCTTTATCTATTACTATTTCATAAAATCAATTAATTCTTCCTTCGACATATATCCAATATTTCTTTTAACTTCCTCACCATTTTTAAATAAAATAACGGTCGGAATAGTCATAACACCATACCTTCTAGCAATATCATTTTCCTTATCAACATCGACCTTAACAAAATTAATATTACTTTCCTTAGAAACCTCTTCAAATACTGGACCAAACATTTTACAAGGACCGCACCATGTAGCATAAAAATCCACAACAGCAATATCCTTAATCAAATCATCAAAACCATTTTCATAATGAATTAATCCCATAACAAACCTCCTATTCTACTATTGACTTATCATTAATATGTATTTTATTCTTATCAACTAACTTTTTAGCAGATTCCTTAGTAACAACTTTCTTATCAATTAATACCTTTAATATCTCTTCATTTAACTGCTCATTAGTCTTATTCTTTCTATTATCTATAATATTATAAACATCACCATAAATATCAATAATCTCTTCTGATACACCAGATAAAACTGGAGTATTATTAAGAATAAAATTATTCATTTTAGAATCCTTTAAAAACGAAGAATCAAATATTGGTAACGAAGCAATTACAAGTATTAAAAATAAATATACATACATTTCAATAACTCCCACTACAATACCAAGTAATTTAGATGGAATACTAAGTATAACAGTAGCCTTAAGTATTTTTTCAACTAAACCAGTAAGCATAAGCACAACTTTCAATACAAATAATAAAGCAATAAATATAACTAAAAAAGCAATGACCTCATAAAGCAAAATATTTAAAGCATCAATACCATTAATAAACCCAAAAAAATTAAAGAAAGGTAAATTTTCGTACATAATTACTGATATATAATTTTTAAGATAAAAAGCCAAAATAATAACTACAAACATGCCAATAAAATCAGTAAGTTTCTTTATAACACCAGCTTTAAATCCAGCAACACCACCCAATATTAAAAGAGCAATAATTATAACATCTACTACATTCATAGTTTATCCTCCTTCATAAATAATATGCCATCATTAAGCATTATTATTATTATTTTGATTATTCTCTTCATTAACAACTGTAAAAATCATACTATCATTATAATCAAAAGAATTTTCTTTATAATGAATATCAAATTGTTTCCAATTAGTATCTACTTCGTATGCAACATACCCTCTAGCCTTTTTACCAGGAGTCAAATCAGCACTCAAATATTGAACATTATCAACATTATTAATTAAAATCTTACTTGCAACCAAAGTATCATCTACATAGCCAGTAAAATTATGAATAGAAACAAAATTATTTTCATCATCAATATTCTCAACATTAAAGAAAAATACTAAATATTCTTTTCCTTCAGCAGGAGTATCAGTAAAAGACTCTCCCTCAATACGAGGATAAATAAGAGCATCAGTTAAAGTGATTTTAACGTCATCGCCACTTAAAGTATCACCTATAGTTCCCTTCATAGTAGCACTCTCTTCGATATAATCCTTAATATCAATATCATTATCTTTTACATATTTAAAAGTAACAATAGTAAGAACAGCAACTATAATAATAGGAATAATAATAACACAACCAATAACAATTAAAACAATTGCCCATGTTGGTAGTCCTTTCTTTTTCTTGTCATTTCCATTTGAAGTATTTTTATTTGTACTTATATTTTCATTAACCATTTTCCCACACTTAACACACATCGCAGCATTTTCTGGAAGTTCATTTCCACAATTAGTGCAAAACTTTGCCACATCAATCACTCTCCTCTATTTAATTATATATCAAACCCAAAGAAAAAGAAAGTATTTTCTTAAATATTTTCTTCTCTTATTTGTTCAATAATATTATGTTTTTTAATCTTACTAGTACTATATATCATTGTAAGAAGTACAATTACAAATACTGATACAATAGATATAATAATATATTTCCAAGGAATAATAATCGTACTTATACTCACCATATCAGCAAGAGCATAATGAATAAGTACTGTAATACCTATACTAACAGGTATAGCAAATATTAAAGATTTCATACCAAAGAATAAACTTTCAAAGAATAAAATCTTATTAAATCCTCTATTAGTAAGACCAATACTTCTAAGAACGGCAAATTCTCTCTTCCTAAGTGCCATACTCGTAGATATAGTATTAAATACCGAAGTAACACCTATTAAAGTAACTAAACTAATAAATCCATACATAAGTATTTTAACAACTAAAATTAAATTATTAGCTTGTTTCATTGCTTCCTTAACATTAGTATAATTAACATTACTATATTTATCTAAATCTTTAGTTAATTTATCAATATTATTAGTATTATCACTTATAATATTAAACTGTGTATAATGAGTACTACTATCAGATATACTATCATATAATTTCTTATTAACAATAAGTTTAAAATCATCCATATAAGAAAACTCTTCAATCAAGTCAAAAGACTTATTAGTAACAAAAATATTATCTATATTCTTATTACAATACTTAGTAGTATCCACATCTTCATCATTATCATCAAAGTTACATATCTTAATATTAATATTACCATTATTAATTACTGGAATATTATAATTAACTCTCTTATTATTACCATAACTCACACCCTTGAATTTGTTAAGTAAAATAACACTATCTTTATCTAAACCAATTAACTTTTTATATTTATTATAAGAATTATCATCTAAAATATAGATAGAAATATATTGATATTTTAAATTATTTAAAGCCTTTATACCATTCTCGCCATAAGCACTCTTATAAAAATCAAGATATTCATCACTATAAGTATAATTACCAATTATAGATAAATTACTAACACTATAAGAAACATATTCTTTAACATCACTACTTTTAACTATTTCATTAATTTTATCTAGTGCTTCCTTATCATTATTAGGATCATCACCAAAATAACTAATCTGATAATCATAAGGCACTTCACCCATCACACTACTAGCAGTATTTAAAGTATAATTCATATATGAAGAAAAAGATATAAATAAAACAATACTAATAAATAAACTAACAATAGTAACTCTATATTTTTTCTTATTTCTCTTAATATTCTTAAGAGCAATCTCTCCTTCAATTCCAAATAACTTTAAAACAAGCTTACTTGTTCTAATTTTCTTTTTATTAATTTTAATATCATCATTCTGTCTAATAGCTTCAATTGGAGAAACCTTACTTGCTCTTCTAGAAGGGATAAAAGCTGATACCCCAATAACAATAATCATAAATATTACTGGAATAATAATAAATAAAGGATTAGTAACAAGATGTAATTTATATTCTAACATATCACTAATTAAATTATTAATAATAAGTATAACACATCCAATACCAATATAAGCTCCAAGTATACCAAGTATAATACCTATTACCCCTACAACTACAGCTTCAAAAAAGACTGTATGTGCTAGCTGCTTCTTTGTAGCGCCTATACTAGAAAGTAATCCAAATTCCTTCTTTCTTTCCATTACTGAAATAGCAAAAGAATTATAAATAACAATAATACAACCTATACTAACTAAAGATAGCATAATAATCATCATACCACCCATAGAGGACATAACATTACCATAAGTACTTTCACCATATAAAGCAAGTAAAGTACTATTATAGTTAATATCACCATTATAGTTTAATTCTTTAGCTAGTTCTTCAGACTGTTTAATAATATTTTTATTCTTATTAAACATAACATATAAGTTTACATTTCCCTTGTCACTATTTACATCAACTGTAAAGGCTGTATATCCAGAGGCAGAATAACTTTCAAAATTACTTCTCTCTACTATACCAACAATTTTATAAGTATAGGTTCCTTCATTAGTAAGAAACTCACCATCAACAAGTTCACTATTAGCTAAAGTATCATTTCCTTCAATATTTCTCTTACCATATTTAAAAGTAACAATATCTCCTACCTTATAATTAAGTCCTCCATTAGTTATAACATGATTAGATATAACAACCTCATTTTCATTTTTTGGAAAACTACCATCAACTAATTTAAGTTCATTAAAATATTCCTTATTAACACTAGTAATATACATATAAGGCTTATATTCATTACTAGATTCAATTTTACTAAAACCAATAGGTTTTTCATAGAAGTAAGTAAAATTCTTATTCTTAATATCATTAAGTTTTATTAAATCTACATCATTATACTTAGCCTCATACTTACCACTATAACCTATAGTATCCCTAATCATCAAGTCTTGAAAAGAAGAAAAAAGTAAACCAATACCAACCATCAATGCAGTCGATAAAATAATACCAATAATTGTAACAATTGTTCTTTTTTTATTAAGACGCAAATTCTTAATTGTCAATCTATTTAAAATACTCATTTTATCTTCTCATCCTTAACAATATGGCCATCTTCTAAAGTAATAATCCTATCAGCAGTCTTAGCCAAATTCATATCATGAGTAATCATAATAATAGTTTGACCATATTTCTCATTAGAAAGTCTAAGTAAATCCATAATTTCTCTACTAGCCTTAGAATCTAAATTTCCAGTAGGTTCATCCGCTAATATAATATCTGGTCTTGAAATAAGTGCTCTACCTATTGATACTCTTTGTTGTTGTCCACCAGAAAGTTCATTAGGTAAATGATTAATTCTTCTTTCTAATCCTAATATATCTATTAATTCTTTCAAATAATTCTTATCAACACTTTTACCATCAAGTAATATTGGTAAAGTCATATTTTCTTCTACATTAAGAATAGGAATCAAATTATAAAATTGATAAATAAGTCCTACTTTTCTTCTTCTAAATACTGCTAAAGCATCATCTTTTTGTTTAAAAACATCAATATCCCCAATAACAACCTTTCCACTAGTAGGTTTATCAACAGCTCCTAGAATATGTAGTAGTGTTGACTTACCACTACCAGAAGAACCAACAATTGCAACAAACTCTCCTTCTTCTACTGAAAAAGATACCTCATCAAGTGCTTTAACCAAAGTACTACCTTTACCATAATTTTTACATAAATCTTTAACTTCTAATATTTTCATTTCTTTATCCTTTCTATAACTTCTTCATAACTAATACCCATCTTAGTAAGTTCGTCAATCTTTTCTCTAATAATACTAATTTCTTTATTAATCTTCTCATTAGTAGCCTTCTTAGTATCTTCTGATATAAAAGTTCCTTTGGTGCTAATAGTGGTAATAACCCCTCTACCCTCTAATATATCATAACTCTTTTTAACCGTATTAGGATTAATTCCTAAATTACTAGCCATCTCTCTAATCGAAGGAATCTGTGTTTTCTCTTTAAGAATTCCTAAAGCCACATACTTCTCAATACCATTAACAATCTGTTCATATATTGGAGTTCTACTTTGATAATCCAAATTAATCATAATCTGTCTCATCTCTAATCACCTACTCCCCATCTATTACTACATCAGTATCAAGAGAAGCATATTTACTTTTCAATAAATTAAGTTCATCTACTTTATTAGTAACAAAAACATTTTTTCCATTATGTGTATAAGTACTAATGTAACCATAATCTTTATTAATATCAAAATCATCATCTATATTATCAATTATAAACTTACTAATTTCATTATAATATTCATAATTATATATACAATAAGTATCATCTATATAATAATTATATATATCATTATCACTATTTATCTTACTAAACATCTTCTTAGTATTAGCATTATAATATCTTAAAAGGCCAACTTCTAAATTCTTATCTCCACTTACATCAAAGTCAATTTCTTTTACATTAAAGCCATTATAAACATAAAGAGTAACATTAAATAAATCATTATCGCTATTATTATTCATAAATATATTCTTATCATTTTTATATTTATTAACAATCATATCAGAAAGATTACTATCATTTGTTCTATTATAACCATCTTTATATTTAATACCAAATATATCATTATTTTTATATTTATTAAAATCTTTACTAAATTCTTTATCATTAATAAGAATATTATTAATATGATTATAATTATCTTTAGTAGTATAAACATTAAAACGATATGTACTACCTTTTACATTAGTCTTAATAGTATAGTTATAAGTATAATTTTCTAAAGCTTCAGTATCTAAAAGTAAAGATATACTATTATTAATAACTTCTGTATTCTTAGTACTTCCAATAACATTACCATTATCATCTAAGAAAGAAATCTCTTTAACATCTTTAGCCTTAATACTATAACTATCAACATCCACTAACGCTCCCACTACTATAGTAACACCACCAACTATTGCTAAACAAATAGCCATTTTAAAGAAATTAGTAACTTTCTTTCTTGTAATCAAATCATATATAATTAAATAAGTAAATATAAGTACAAACAGTAAAACAATAGAAAAGATATCATAACTAGATATACTACTATTTTTAAGTACAACATAAGCAAGACATACAATAGGAATAGTAGTTAAAGTTCTAACTAAAATATGTACTTTCTCACTTCTAAATGAAGTTCCAACAATTTCAAACCTCTTATTACTAAATAACACTGTACCCACTATTATATATATAATACTAAGTATAATCATCTTAATAATTGAAGTATTTACTCTATTATCACTTTCAATTCCAAATAAATTATCTTTTATTAATTCATAAGGCAAAGTATAAGTAACATTATCATACTTTCTTATATTAGCAGTATAAATATTATTCTTTTTATCCATTTCACATTTAACAGTATCACAATAATAATTTTTTGGCTTACAACTATCATTTGTACATTCAACTTTAACATCACTATTACCATAATAAGTAAAAGCATTAGAATTAATAAATGTACTAATAAATGGAATTAAAAACATAATAAGTAAAGTAACTACTATTGTTGTAATCTTATTTGAAGATACACTAGCGGCAATATTAGTACAAACAAATACAAATATATAAGATATAGAATACATAAGTAAAATATCAAATAACATCTTATAAGAAACAATAATATTACTATATATTAAACTAACTAATAACATAACAATAAAATTAATAATTTGCATAATAAGTATAATAGCCATTCCACCTATAGTATTAGTTAAAAATATTTGTCTTTTATTAATAGGCATTGATAAAGTAAAATCAACTGCTCCCTTTTTATATATAAAACTAAATAAAGTAATAGAAAGAACTAACGGTATAATATACATTCCAAATAATATAATACCAGATACATCATAAATACTAGCAACAAAATTATCACCAGTACTACCATGCATAAGAAGAATAATACCATTAAGAATAGGAAGTAATAACATACATAAAAGAATAATAGCTTTAGACTTCTTAATATTTTCTTTTAAATAATTAAAATTAAACAAACTTGTTAAATTCATATCCTAATGCCTCCATTTCATAAATAAATACTTCTTCCAAAGTAAGTGGAAGATAATCAAGTATTAAAGGTTTCATCTTCTCTAACTTATTTTTACTCTTACCATCATTATCTTTAATAATAATCGTAGCAACACTACCTTGCTTTTTAAAGCTTAAAATATCAAAATCTTCAAAATCTTCTTTATCAAAATTCTTCTCAAAAGATATCTGAACTTTAAACATATTTGTCTTAATAGTATCTATATCACTCTCAAATAAAATACCACCTTGATATAATAAACCAAGATTATCACAAATGTCTTCAAGTTCCCTAAGATTATGACTAGTCATAACGATAGTAGTTCTCTTCTTATTCATTTGTTTAATAAGAATTTTCTTCATAGTATTCCTAATAACTGGATCAAGTCCATCAAAAGTCTCATCAAAAAACATATAATCGCAGTTAGTAGATATAGCACATATAAGTGCACATTGTCTTTTCATTCCTTTCGAAAATGTACTAATTTTCTTATCTAGTTTAAGGTTAAGTAAGCCCGCTAATTCCTTAAGATAATTCATATCAAAATCCTTATACATTGCTTCATACCATTTAGCAGTATCCATTAAAGTATAACCCGGATAAAAGAATAAATCATCTTGTACAAAAACCATTTTTTGTTTCATAATTTCATTATCATATACTTCTTCACCATCAACAGATATAACACCACCATCAGCTTCATATATACCCATAATAGTTCTAAGAAGCGTACTCTTACCAGAACCATTAGCTCCTACTAAACCATAAATAGAATTATCTTTAATATTACAACTAAGATCTTTAAGTACATAATCTTTATCATATTTTTTAGATAATTTATCTATCTTTATCATATAAAATCTCCTTTCATTATCAACATATGACTGTACTATTTGCACTAGTACAATTAAATCATACTACATAATTAAATCTTTGTCAAGAAAAAAATACAATCTAAAATTATTGAATTAAAAAAACTTAATCTAGAGACTTATAACAAGGATCTAGATTATCTTTGAAGATCCAAGACTTCAAAGAAAAAGTGTGAAACACAAAGGTTCACACTTAAACTAATAAACTTATTTTCTCTTTCTATAAAAAACACTATAATTAGAAAAATCAATATTACCAATAATCTTATCATATTCACTATAATTAAATTTATTTATAACATCAATATCATCATCATCTAAATAACCAAAACGAATATAGTTTTCTTGAATAGGAGCAACATAATCACTTATACTATCCTTTCTAACTGATACCCTAGTAATAGAATCCTTTAAAATAAGATCAAATATCTCTTTCTCTTTGGTATCTCTATTTTTAATACAATTCAAAACCAAATTCTCAAACTCATCATCTCTATCAGTAAAAGCAATAATATCAATAACCAAATACCCATTAAAATAATATAAATAATAAGATACATCACCAATATAATTAGGATTATTATTAACATATTCATTAATCTTAGAAAAGTTAGAAAAATTAATATCTAGAAAAAATCCTACATACCAATCTAATTTATATCTATCAAAACTAGATAAATCACTAACATCAATCTTAAAAGATAAAATAACTTCATCATTATAATCATCTTGATATATATATTTTCTTCTAATAACATTCTTAACATCACTAACTTTAGGAAGTATTTTATCATTTTTAAAAGAAATATCTTTATATATATTCCTAACCAAATTAAGAGTCTTATCATAATCAAAATTACCTGCTAAAACAAGAAACTGGTTACATGGAATATAAATACTATCATAAATATCTTTAAGTTCATTAGCAGTAATACTATTAACACTACTACTACTTCCTAAAGTTTTTCTATTAATAGTAAATAGATTATTTAACTTTCTATAAATAATATTATTCCTTACATTTTCTTTGTCGTCTCTAATCTCACTATAAACAGCCATTTTAGTTTTATCAAGTTTATCTTTAGAAAAAGACACATTATAAATTCCTTTCAAAAAAATCTCTAAACATTCATAAAAGTTAATAACAGTATTAAAAAAGTATGAAGTATTATCAGTATTAGTACCACCATTACAATTAAGTATATTATATTTTTTTAAATTATCAAACAAATCACCATCTATAGTATTTTCAAATACATAATGTTCTAAAAGATGAGCAGTACCTGGTTTAATTTTCTTAGTATTACCGTTACAATCAACATATTCATAGTGATTACCACCCAAAAAAGTATATAATTCCACATGATTAGTACTCTTACTCTTATCAGTATATATAAGAATAGTAAGTCCATTATCCAAAGTAATAAATTTAGCCTTATTCATCATCAACACCCACTCCTATATACTTACTAACCATAACAAGCCTATTATCAATAAAATTCTTAACTTCTATAGGCTTAATATTATTAATAACATCATAATACTTCTCATGATTATTGCCAAGATATTCACGAACATATTCAAAAAGAATAATATTTAAATTTTCTTTATCAAGTTCACTATCTATCTTAGCATCCTCTACAAAAAAAGGAAGTTTACTCTCAATATAATGAATATCAGATATATCATTCATAGCCTTATCATATAACTCAAATACTTTATCAATATTCTTCTTCCCAACAAAAGAAAACAAAGTAAGTGTCCCAAAACTATAAGCATATGCTCCCGCGTTATATACCAAATCATTATCCTTTCTCAAATACTTAAATAACAAATTAGAATTATTAGAACTAAGTAATTTTCTAACTACACTAAGTAACACTTCATCTTTGTAGCAGTTCATATCTTTTACTTTATAATTACAATATACCCCACTAGTAGAAAAATCACTATCTTCCCTAACAACCTTAACATCATTAACAATATCTTTAACATATACATGATAATCAGTTTTAAATTTAATATTACTTATTTCATTATCAAGAATAATCTTCTTTATCAATTCTTTAGATTCATTCTCATTAACATCACCAATCAAAAACACCAAAGGTTTCTTACTAATAATCTCCCTATAAACATCATATAATCTTTCACTAGTAATACTATCAAGTAAAGATAAGTCTCTAAAGAAAGAAGAAATAAGATAATTATCCTCATCTATTAAAGCGTTACTTTTACTTTGATAATAACTATCATAATTCTTAAGTTTATGCTTAACATTATTTTTATACATTCTAATATCTTCATCAATTATATTTCTAGGAAAAGAACCATTCTCTAAATAAGGATTAAAAATCATCTCTTTAGCAAAAAGTAAATTATCCAAAAGAACATCTTTTTTCAAACTATTAAAAGAAGGATAACTTACCATAAACTCTAAAAAAGCATTATTACCAATATAAGTTATTTGGTAACGATAAAACAAACAATAATTATTAATACAAGCAACAGCAACCTTTCTCTTAGTATCATACTTTTCACTTCTTTCATAAAGAATATCACCAAGTACTTTTAACTCTTCCTCTTTATAATTGTATATAGGAAAAGAAATAAATAAAAGACATTTTTTAAATTTATCATTTCTAATTATTACAGGTTCATTATTCTTACTAAACACTAATATCACTTCTTTCATATAAGATTATATAAAAATATATTATTTATGTCAACTTAGGTAATTACCCTATACACAAAACACCTAAGTATCATAACCTATTTTAGGAGGAAAAAAATATGAATAATTTTAACGATTATTATAATTATTTAAATAACTATAATGATATGAACTTTATGACAAACCCAAATACCATGATAACTGATATGAACTATCAAAATATGTTCCCTAATAATTATACAATACCAAATACAAACACCAATAGTAGTATCGCAGACTCACAAATAGGATTCAAGAGAGGTAATTTATTTAATAATCTATATGATGAATACAAAAACTATAAACCACAAGAGTTAAAAGCCTCAAATGAAAGAGAAGATTTAATACTACAAATAGATGAAAATAGATTTGCTATAATCGAATTAGGACTATACCTAGATCTATATCCAAATGATACCAATATCTTAAACAAATATAATAGTTATTTAAAGAAAGAAAAAGAATTAATAACCATCTATGAAAGTAAATATGGACCTATGACACTAAATAGTCCAGTCCAAACAAATATTTGGCTATGGAATAATTCACCATGGCCATGGGAGGTGCAAAAATAATGTGGAAATATGTAAAATCATTAGAATATCCCGTTAACATCAAAAAGAAAGATTTACGTATGGCAAAATATCTCGTAACGCAATATGGAGGTGCTAACGGCGAGTTAGCAGCAGCCTTCCGCTATCTAAATCAAAGATATACAATGCCAGATGATAAAGGAAAAGCTTTGCTTACTGATATTGGAACAGAAGAACTAGCCCATGTTGAAATGATATCCGCTATGATATATCAACTACTAAATGGCGCCACTCTAAAAGAATTAAAAGAAGCTGGATTAGAATCTCACTATGCCGAACATGGATATGGACTATATCCAACTGACTCTAATGGCGTACCATTTACCGTATCATATTTTGCAACAACCGGAGACCCACTCGCCGACTTATCAGAAGATATGGCAGCAGAGCAAAAAGCTAGAGCCACTTATGAAAACTTAATCAATCTAACAGATGATCCCGATGTCATAGGACCATTACTATTCTTAAGACAAAGAGAAATAATTCATTTTGCTAGATTCAAAGAACTATTCGATGAATATAAAAGTAAAGGAATAAAATAACTAAATACCTACCTATCTAGGTATTTTTTTATATAAAAAAAGAAGTTATTTCTTTGCATCAAACTTCTTTCTTGCTTCCGTATTTAAAATAAACTTTCTAAGTCTAATATTTTCCGGAGTAATCTCTACTAACTCATCAGTATTAATATAATCCAAACAATATTCTAGAGTAAGAGGTCTAGGTCTTTTAAGTACAACAGTATGGTCAGACCCTGATGCTCTTGTATTAGTAAGTTGTTTACCCTTAACAACATTAACAGCAAGATCATTTTCTCTATTACATTCACCAACAATCATACCCTCATAAACTTCAGTACCAGGTTCAATAAACATAACACCTCTGTCTTCTAATTGACCTAAAGCATAAGCGGTAGCCTTACCAGCCTCAGTAGCAACAAGTACACCAACTTTTCTCTCAGTAGAATTAATATCTTCTATAGGTAAATACTCTTTAAAAGTATGATTAAGAATACCATAACCCTTAGTCATAGTCATAAAGTTAGTATTAAAACCAATTAACCCTCTTGAAGGAATAGTATAATTAAGTCTAATTAAATTATTAACATTAGACATATTATCCATCTTTCCACCTCTTAAACCAAGAGCTTCAATAACATTACCTACAGCCTCATCACTAACTTCAATCTGAACATCTTCATAAGGTTCGCACTTAACACCATCTATTTCTTTAATAATAACCTCAGGCTTAGATACTTGAAGTTCAAAACCTTCTCTTCTAAGATTTTCAATAAGAATAGATAAATGAAGTTCACCTCTACCAGATACAACCCAAGACTCATTACCAGACTCTTCTACTTTTAAACTAACATCTTTTTGTGTCTCTTTAAATAATCTCTCACCAATTTTTCTAGCAGTAACAATAGAACCTTCCTTACCAACAAAAGGACTATTGTTAACCATAAATGTCATTTTTAAAGTAGGTTCATCAATTCTAAGTATAGGAAGAGCCTCTTCTTTACCAACATTACATATAGTTTCACCAACAGAAATATCCATAAGACCTGCAACTGCTGCAATATCCCCAGCCTTAGCCTCATTAATTTCTACTCTCTTAAGACCATCAAAACCAAATAATTTTTGAATTCTAAATTGTTTAATACTACCATCTAATCTAACACAAGATACCATTTCATTAACTTTTAAAGTACCACTATGAACTTTACCAATACCAATTCTACCAACATATTCATTATAATCTAAAAGTGCAGGTTGAAATTGTAAATTACCATCTGGATTAGCATTAGGTTCTGGAATCTCATTAATAATTAAATTAAAAATATCATCATAACTTTCACTTTGTGTATTAATATCTGGATCTAAACTAGCAGTACCATTTAAGGCACTAACATAAGCAACTTTAAAATCAAGTTGTTCTTCACTAGCTCCTAGTTCAATAAATAAATCAATAACTTCGTCAAGTACTTTCTCTACTCTAGCAGTAGGTTTATCTACCTTATTAATAACAACAATAGGTTTAACCCCTGCTTCTAATGCTTTTTTAAGAACGAATCTAGTCTGTGGCATTGTACCCTCATAAGCATCTACAAGTAATAAAACACCATCAACCATATTCATAATTCTCTCTACTTCACCACCAAAATCAGCGTGTCCTGGAGTATCAAGAATATTAATCTTATATCCATTATAATGAATTGAAGTAGTCTTAGCAAGAATAGTAATACCTCTTTCTCTTTCTATATCATTTGAGTCCATTGCTCTAACTTCAACTTGTTCATTATCTCTAAAAGTACCAGATTTTTTAAGTAATTGATCAACTAAAGTAGTTTTACCATGGTCTACATGTGCTATAATAGCAACATTTCTAATTTTCATAAAATACACCTTCTTTTTCTCACAGTTATTAATTATATCATAAAATCAAACATTTGAACATATTTTTTATCAATTTTATCAAAAATATTACCTTTCAGAAAAAGCCTAGGTCTTTTCTGTCCTATATAGCCTATAAGTCTATATAGGAATAACTATAAGATATCATATTTGGGGTGTAAACTTTCTAACTTATATAAATGCAAATACTAAATAACAAAAAAAGCAACATAATATTGCTCTTTTAAATTTAATATTTAATATAATTAAGCATTATTCATATCTCTATTTGTAAAATATAAACATAATCCAAAACTTAAAATACAAACTAATGCTGTAATTCCAATAATCATAACTGAACCAGTTTTAGGATTATCAGTTATTTCTTCATCAGCATCACTAAGTAAATCATTATCAACTTTAAATGTTTTAATTCCATTTTTAATATCTAATTTAAAACTATCAAAGTACTCATCGGGAATTACACCATTCAAAGTTTCACTATCATCAACTTTATCAACTTTCTTTTTAGAAAATTGAATACCATCAGCATCTATAGTTAAATTATCTTGATTTGATAACCAAGAAAGCAATTTATCAGCATCATATCCTTTCATCTCGCTAATTACATTAATACAACTATATATAAACTCATCAGCGAAAATTAAATCTTTCTCATTCGTACTAGGAACATATGTTAAAATACCATCAGCATATTTAAATGATATTGTCCAATTTGTATTATTGACATTATTATGCACAAGTATATCTAAAAAATCATCACCAGAATCAATAATAATTCTATAAGTATCATTATCTTCAAAAACCAGCAAATGATTTAATTTATTTACAAACTCTTTCCAAATCTTATCTTCTTCTGGTACAACTATTCCATCTTCAACATATTCTTTTGATACTGTAATTACTGGACGAAGATATGCCTTTGGAGGATCACCGCTAAGGCCCTCACCTGCAACAATTGTAGTACTCAAATAGCAACTTTTAGGAGTTATTTGATATACATACGGAATGTATATAGTTGAAAAAAGTTTTGATGACTCTGTTGATACCCAATACTTTGTAGAATCTTCTAAATTGCATAAATATGATGGGCTTTCAAAAAATGCAGTATCTATAATGTTTAAATTCCACCCAGGAACCACTTCATTAATTTCAAGCATTCTCTTACTAATAATATTAGTCCAAGTACTTGTTAATTCATTTAGTTTTGTTTGAATAGCAGAACCTTCAAAAGGATTTGAAGTGTCTGGTCCTGGACCATACTCCATTGCCTCTCCTATTACACTAGCAGTTACTGCTACTACCTTATCATTGCTATTATCACTAGCCTCAATAACATAAAATTCTTGTTTTTCACTAGCGTTTACATTGACTGTAATTTTATCCCCAGCATTATAAGAATTATAATTAGTATATGCTTTGATAGTATTAATTCCTAACAGTGAAATTAAAGAAAACAAAGCAACAAAAATTATTTTTTTCATATTTTTCATTTCTATCACTCCTATCATAATAATATTTTGTTTATCTATACCTTACCTATAATAATGATATCATATTTAAAAATATTTGCAACACTTTTCATTAAAATACCTAATAATAAATTTTATAATATTAAAAAACTTAGAAATAAATCTAAGTTATTATTCACTAATAATACTATTACTATCTTTAATCTTCTTATAATTAATAAAATCAAGAATAATCATAATAAACATATATACTCCAATTATCTTAAAGAATATATACATAGCACTCTTAGATACAAAGATAAGAATAATACCAAGTATAATAGATATAATACTAACAATCATATTAGCAGTAACCCTTCTATCAAAATACTTAATAAGACTACTAATACCCATAAAGAATAATAATAAAGAAACAAGTACTGGAAGTAATTCTAAGAATAAGAATTGACCATACTTAAAAGTAAATAAAGCAAGCCATAAACACATAATACCCATAACTATACCAGAATAATCTTTCTTTAAATATTCCTTATCCATAACAAAGTTAATAACTCTAATAACCGCTATTATAGAAAAAATTACAACAAATAAATAATTAACAGTACTAAGAAGTTCATCAGTAGCAAAAATAAGTACTAAAGCAAGTACTAACCCCAATATGTAATAGAAGCCTTCTGATACATTATAGTTCTTCTTTTTATTATTTTCTAATTTAATAGTTTTATTTTCTGTACTCTCTATCTTTTTCTTTCTTCCCATATTTAACACCTACCTCATATAAAAATTATACAACAAAATAATAAGAAAAGAAAGAAGAAATTAACTTTTTCTTCCTTCTTTTAAGTAACAATTAAGTTTAATATAACTAATATTCTGACTCATTTCATCAAAAATATCTTCAACTAATATATAACCTAGCATCATTATCCTCTCCTCTATTAAAAGAATAACACATAGCCAAAATAATTTCATTATATTCGACAAAACTAGTCAAAATACACCATTAACTTTTAGTAATTCTAACTTTAATCTTTGTAGTCTTAGCAAAGTAATTAGCTTTAACCTCTTCACCACTTACTTTAACATTAACAGTATGTTCACCCTCACCAAGTCCAGATAAATCAACTGTTGCTTTAATAGTAGTACTATCAATAGCATCAAGAACTTCTTTTGTACCTTTAACTACTACCGTTGTCTTAGAAGAATTTTCTCCAATAGCACCAGCCTTCAAATTAGGTCCAAGATTAATAGCATCTATTTTAATATCATCTACTTCTTTAGATTCTTCTTTACCAATACTAATCTTAACCGTAATAGTCTTTTCAGATACTTCTCTAATACCTTCTGGTTTAGGAACTACAACAGTATAAGTCTTATTATCAGTAAGACCTGCTACATCTACTTCAATAGGAATATAACTTTCACTATATTTATTTACTGTTTCTTGGTCACCATAAATACTAATCTCATTTACCGAAGTAGTAATAGAACTAATAGCTTTACCAAATGATATCTTATCTATATTTTTAGGAATAACCTTAAGTTTAGCAGTGCCACTATAAGACTCAATATTAACAGTAGCGGTAACAGTCTCAGGAACAATTTCAACATCAACAACATTACCATACTTATCATATGCTACTAATTTAACTTTATCAACAGTATTAACACCAGCCTTAGGATCAACAATACTACCAACATCAACAAGTGCTTTAACCGTAGCCACTTTATTTATATTATGACTAGATTTCTCATCATCAGTACCCTTAATAATAACTTCTTCTTTATCTAAAGTAACAGATTGAACAGAAAGTTTACTATCTAATTTATCCTTATTAATAACATCAATAGTAACTGTCTTAGTTTGTGATACCTTAGGATAAACATTAACCGTAATTGAAGAAGGATCTAACTTATAAGTAACAGAATTAATAGAACTCTCATAACTCAAATCAACCTTATGTGTACCTTCCTTCAAATTAGATAAATCAACACTAACTTTACCAGTAGATAATTGTTTAGCAAGATATAAGTCAACAGTTCTACCAATCAAAGTAACATCAGCAGTCTCAGGAATACCCTCAACAACATAAGCTTCTTTATTATAAGTAGCCTCAACCGTTTGATTATGAAGCACTTCAGCAGCACTATCAATTACAGTACTTGCCTGATTATCAACATAAAAGAATAAAAGTAATGCCATAAAAAGTGAAATAAACACCAAAGTATTCTTCTTATTTAACCACTTCTCAAATTTACCAGCATTCTTATCAGTTTTTTCACCTAAGAATAATCCAAACTTAGTAACTGGAGTAACAATAACTCTATCAATAAAATTAAAGATACCTAGAAAAAATTTCTTAATAGCTTTAATAATCTTTTTAAGCCCTTTCATTATTATCTTCCTCCTCTTCTTCAAATTCATCATCGAGTAGAACTTCCTTCTTAGGTTTAAGTTCTTCAATTAAAATCATTCTAGCATCATCTAGAGAAAGATTATAATTTAAATTACCTCCTACAGCAATTGAAATTTTGCCAGTCTCTTCGCTAACAACAATAGCAATAGCATCAGATTCTTCACTTATTCCAATCGCAGCTCTATGTCTAGTACCAAGTTTCTTACTAATTTTACTATTAATACTTATTGGAAATACTGCACCTGCCGAAGTAATTTTATTACCTTGAATAATTACTCCACCATCATGAAGAGGATTTCTTGGAAAGAATATTGATATTAAAAGTTCTGAAGAAATATCTGCATATATAGGTTTACTTCTTTCAATATATTCATTCAAACTAATATCTCTCTCTAATACAATTAATGCACCAATTCTACTTTTTCTAAGATAATCAACCGCCGACATAACCTCATATACTAATTTTTCTCTCTCATCCAAAGTAAGTACTTTATGTCTTCCTAGTAATTGCTTTCTACCAATATGCTCAAGAATACTTCTAATTTCTGGTTGAAATATAATAATAAGAGCAAGTGGTCCCCACATAATTACATATTCTAAAAGTAATCCAATCGTAGTAAGATTAAGCGTATCACTAAGAATTTTAACAATCAAAACTACAAATACACCCTTAAACAAAAGTATCATCTTAACATTGTTCTTAATATTTTTAAGAATAAAATAAATAACCATCCAAACAAGCGAAATATCAATAATCGCTCTAAGTATCACTAATACACTATCTAATGTCATAAACATTCCTCCATTCTATTTAACCAAATAAATAGCCCCTTGTACACATAAATAACAAAGAAACATAATACTTCCAAACAAAAGAAATAAATTATATACATAACCAGAATTAGAATTAATCACTCTATCATGCTTTTCAGCATTATCCTCTTTGTTATTAATTTTATCAAAAAAATCTTTCTTGGTCATAATACCATAACATCTATAATCTTTCTTATTTTTCTTACCATCATATAAAACATTAAGTTTATTAACATCATAATAAGATAAAGAAAAACCAAGTTTCTGATACATTTCTTTTCTATCTTCAATCTTACTAGCGGATATATTTATATAAGAAATACCATTATCTTCAATAATCAAAGCCAGTTTCTTATATAATATCTCTATCTCATCTTCAGATAAATTAATATTATTTTGAAATAAATAAATAGTACTATCTATAATACAATATGATATGTGTTCTGTAAGTTTGATATTTTTCTTCTTAGCCATTTCTTACCTCTCACCTATAATAATAATATCACGATATATATAAAAAAGCAAGGAAAAAATCCTCACCTTTTTAGTATTCTAAAATCTCATCTAAATAACCAATAAATACAGTTTGACCATCATTTCTTCCATCTTTACAAGTAACTAAAACAATACATTTATTACCTTTCTTTCTATATATATCAGCATAGCCATCTTTCTTAATATCATAACTATCAGTATAAATATATTTATAAATTTTACCATCATAATAATAATTAATAGTATCTCCTAATGAAATATTCTTAAGATTACCAAAATAAGAATTATAATTATTACCATTATGCGAAGCAAGTACTATAATATCATCTTTTTCTTTAATAAGTTCAATATTATATTTAGCCTTATTATACTTATTATCAATATCTAGTATTCCTCTCTTTAACTTAATTGAAGGAATCTCTAATACTGCCTTATATCTATATTTCAAATTATCTAAACTATCAATCTTTTTATTAAGTACTGCTTCTACTGCCTTATCATTATTTTTAATATCATTATAATAGTTATAAATCTTTAATCCAAAATATAAAATAGAAGTAATAATAACAAATAAACCCACTATAACAATATATTTATTCTTATATTTTAATAATATACCTCCTAATGAAGAAATAAAACAAACTATAACAAATATATCTTTAATATCAAAAGAAATACCAGTATTAGGAACTTTAATTCTTTCATTATAAATATCAATATCAACGTCTTTATCTCCTACTTCAAAATATATTTTATCTTGTACTAATCTATATCCAGTACTAGCCTCTACCTCAGAAACATAATACTTACCATATAACATATCATCTAAAATAATCTTACCATTTTTATCAGTATAACCTTTATATATAATTTCATTATTTATATTTCTAATTTCTATCAAAGTACCACTAATTCCATTCTTCGTACCAGTCTCATACTTATTAATAACTATCTTACCTTTAGGTAAATGATTCTTAACCTCTAAATTATATACAATATTCTCAGTATATTGATCTTTATAACTAAAACTAATATTGTACTCTGTATTATCTAAAACATTACCTTCACTAGAAGAAATTTCTTTCAAATAATAATTACCAAGAGGAATATTCTCTATCTTACATTTACCATCATTAGTAGTACATTCATTAACTTTATCATCTTTACTATAAATAAGCTTACCATTCTCATAAATATCTTCTTTAGCATATAAGTAGAAGACCACATCATTAAGTAAAATATCATTATTATAATAATATTTATCATCATTATATTTAATATTCTCACCATACTTAGTAATATTCAAAGTACCTTTAACTCTCTTATTATAAAAATACAGTTCTAATACCATATCATCATTTTCTTTAATCATATCACTATCTTCACCAATAGTAAAAGAAATTCCTTCTTTATTATATAAGTAACCATCCATATCAGTATCAACTTCATATAAAATATATTTACCAGGTTCTAATACATCAGGAGTCATAAAAGTACCATGACTATCTATATCAAAAGTATCAATAACTTCCTCTCTAGGATAACTAACTTTAAATGAAACATATTTTTTATTATTAACATCAAATATTCTAAATCTAGCCTTTCCATTAATAATATTATCATTTGTATCATAGTCTTTCTTTATAACCCTAACTTTACCAGTAATCTTACTATCAGAGATAAGTTTAAATATTGGTCTATCATCCTCTCTATCAATAGTAACCTTAAAATCATCTATCTTATAATATCCAAAAGAAGAATTAACCTGCCTAACAGTGTAGGTACCATATACCAAATAAGTACTAGCATAGCCACTACTATCCGTGGTAATTGAAGTAACTAAATTATTATCTTTATCAAAAATATCAAACTGAATATTCTCTTCTCCAACCATAAAACCAGTTTCATTACTAGCATATACTTTAAATATTTCAACTTTTCTCTTAATAACTTCATCATATACCGTTCTTTTAATATCTAAATTATCCCTATCTAATTGAACAACATAAATCTTATCATCAAGTAAATATCCTTCTCCTGGAGTAATTTCCATTATATAATATCTACCAAGAGGTAAATTTTCAATTTTATTTTTACTGCCAATAACAAAAGTATCAAGTAAATTATTACCAAAATCATATAATCCATAAATAGCACCATTTAAACTAGCTTCACCCTGCGGATTAATACTTAATGTTTCCTTATCAAGTTTTTCAATCTCAATACTACCACTAATAAGATTAATATTTAAATTACTAGTACTATTAGTAATCCCACCAGAAGACATCATCTTTTGTGAATTACCTGAAGTATATAAAAAGAATTCTTTATTAGTATAATTATGTCTTTTCAAAACAATATTATCTTTATCAAAATCTTTCTTAATAATTAACTTATTACCATCTATAACAACATTATCATCATCAGAATAATATAAGTATAAAACCTCATTTTCATCTTCAAGAACTGTTTCATTACCCCTAATAACATCAATATTAGCATTATCAAAAGATGGCCTAATATTATGTCTATTAACCAAAACATTAATAGCAGTCTCTTCATCAGTTAAATTATAAAAAGTATCAGGATTAAATCCAATAGTAAACTTAATCGAAGTTCTAGCAAGTCTCTTCCAAATAAGACCTTGCGTAGCCATATAATATCTATCAGTATCATGACCAGGATAATTATAACCATAATAACTAAGCAGTTTTATATACTCAAGATCTTCTTTACTTATATTAATACCATTAAAAGAATTAGTCATAGTATAATCAAAACTAGCAATATCTTTTCCAAGTTCTATACAGTAAGCAGGGATATTACCAAATAAATATTTGCTAGCATGTAAATATCTAGTCTTACCCATACTTCTATCATAATAATAAACATAAGTATTATCATATACATCTTTTACCAATGTAACATTTTCTGCTTTTACACTACCAACAAAAACAAATAGTGCTGCAATAAATATTAATATTTTTTTCAAATAAAACCTCCCTCAAAAAATTAATTTTTTTCTTTCCTTGCAATTGCGACAAAAGTATAAACTATATATAGTATAATGTCAATATAGTTTTATTAAAGTTTTTATATCAAAAAGTACTTTATCTTATTATATAGTATCTAATTAAATGAAATAGATACACTTGTATAAACAAACATAAGTATTAAATTTAGTATAATATATTAATTTCCTAAAAAGCTTGTAATCTTTTTAGGTCATTTTTAGCCTAAAAATAGTCTAAAAATGAAACATTTTAATTACAATTTACAATTATCATATAATAATATATAATATATGTAGTTGGAGGTAATCTATATGAATATTAAATATAATTCAAAAAAAATACAAAAAGGAGATACATTTATAGCATTAAAAACAAATAATGATGGTCATAAGTATATTAATGATGCCATAAAAAATGGTGCTACCAAAGTAGTAGCAGAATATGGAAGCTATCCAGTAGAAACATTATTAGTAGATAATACTAAAGAATATTTAGTAAAATATTTATATGAAAATTACTATCAAGAAATAAAAGATTTAAAATTAATTGGCATAACTGGTACCAATGGCAAAACAACAACATGTATGCTTCTTCATAATATGTTAAATATGTTAGGAAGAAAAACAGCTTATATAGGAACTAATGGCTTTTATATAAATAAATTCATTAAAGAATTACCAAATACAACACCAGAAATATTAGACATATATGAATTATTAATCGAGGCAAAAAAAGAAGGATGTGAATTTGTTTGTATAGAAGCAAGTTCCCACGGACTAGCTCAAAACAGATTAGAAAATTTAAAATTTGATTATGCAATTTTTACCAACCTAACTCATGAACATTTAGGTTATCATAAAACTATGAAGAATTATGCCCTAGCAAAGCAAAAATTATTTACCATGTTAAGAAATAATAAATATGCTATCATAAATAATGATGATAATTATAAAAATTATTTTATATTAAAAGAAAATAATAACATAACATATAGTTTAAATAATGGAAATTACTATGTAAAAGAATATAAAATAACAACTCAAAATAATATCTTCACAGTAGTAAATAATAACAAAAAATATACATTTACAACAAAACTATTAGGAAAACATAATATATATAATAGTCTAGCAAGTATAATAGTTTTAAATAAAATTGGTTATAGTTTTGAAGAGATAAATAATGTTTTAACCATCGTTAGTGGTCCTAAAGGAAGAATGGAAAATATTTCTTATTATAATAACAATATAATTATAGATTATGCTCATACACCAGATGGAATAGCAAATGTATTAAATACAGCCAAAGAATTACATCCAAATAAAATAATTACCATTGTTGGATGTGGTGGAGGAACAGGTAGTGATCGAACTAAAAGAAGTGAAATGGGTAATTTAGTACTAAGTCTATCAGATAAAACTATATTTACAAATGATAATCCCCGCGATGAAGACCCTAATCAAATAATAAATGACCTCCTAAAAGAAAAAATAAATAATAATTACATCATTGAATTAGACCGTAAAAAAGCCATAAATAAAGGAATAAACATGTTAACAAATAATGATATATTATTAATATTAGGTAAAGGTCATGAAAATTATCAAATAATAGGAAATAATAAAACTCATTTTAATGATAAAGAAACAGTATTAGAAATAACAAAGGAGAAGTAATATGATTTTAGATTATAATAAATGTCAAAAACTAATGGATAGTTTTAATAACACTATAATAACAGAAGTATCCCCTATTGGATATACAAGTAATGAAAAATTACCAATAAGACATTTTACTTTAGGTAATGGTTCAAAACAAGTAGTAGTAGCAGGTTCTCAGCACGCTAATGAAATAATAACAGTAACTTTTGTTTTAAATTTAATGAGTTACTTAGTAAAAAATAATATTGTATTTGAAGATTTAACTATACACTTTATTCCAATATTAAATCCAGAAGGATATGTTGTAATATCATCCGCAATTAAAGAAAAATTAGGTAAAAATGCTACTGATAATGAAATAACAAAATTTTGTTTTGATTATTATAAAGCCTATCGTGAAGATACAAGAAATAAAGAATCTTCTATTAAACAACATCAGAAACTTTTTGAAGACATAAATGAAAAATCAATCAAAGAATATAGTATTTTAAAAGATTCAGTTGGAGAAATACTAATACCTCATCCTAAAGGAAGTATTATCGATTGGGCAAGTAATGGAAGTGGTATTGATTTAAATTCAAATACTAAAGAAAATATAAAAGAGCCTAAAACATATAATAAATCATTAGCCTATAACAATTTAAGAGTAGATATACCATCCCCTATAGGTCATCCAGGAAATAATCAAAGTAAAAACTTCACTCAAGAAGTAGAAGTAATTTCATTGCAGCAATTACTTGATAAATTAAAAAATAGTTGTACCATGTTTTTAAATTATCATAGTGTTGGAGGACTAATATATCAAAGACCAGAAAATGATGATAAATTTATAACAAGTTATAATTATATATTAAGTAAGTTTTATCAAGAAAACACCATAAAAAATGCTAGTAAATATGACATAGTAAAAGGCCAAAGTGGCAGAGCAATAAGTGTAAATGATCAGTTAAGGCAAAAATATCCCGGTAATATATTAGTAGAATTATCTCCTATGGGAGGCAACCCTATTGGTCCATTTGGTGATCCTAACAATATTAAAAACACTATAGAAAGTAATATATATTCATTTATATATACAATGTCGAATCTAGATAAAATTACTTTACTTACAAATAAATCATTAGAAGATAGTGCCACAAGTACAGAAGAAATATATAAAGATATAGATAAATTATACGAACAAAATAAAAGATCACGCTAAGTGGTCTTTTTATAATTATTATATTCTTTTTCTATCCACGACATAATAATATCAACAACGTATTTAATATCATCATCAGTCATATTTTTATTTTTACTAATATGGTGCCATTTTTCTAAACATCTCCTGCAACATGTACCAGTAGCATGCTGTGCAATAAATACCGGATGACCCTTCATTGGCGTTTGTTTACCATCAGTAACATTAGAAGTATCAGAAAGTCTTTTAGTAACAAAATCATAAGCATGTTCTCTTATTTTATTAATACCTTTATCTTCTATATACAATATATCCTTATCTTTTAAATGAAAACTACTTCTAAATTTAGATTTAGATAATCTATCTAATATATTTTTAATCTTTTCATCCATAACATATTACCTCTCTATAATTATAACACTACTAGCACAAAATTAAAAAGAAAAGAGCATATGCTCTTTAAAATAATAAACTATCTAAACTGACAGCAGCTACCGCATTGTTCATTAGTAACTGTATTTTCTTCGCAGCAGGTGTATCTTGGTTGATAAGTATGTCTATAAATATGATTATTAACAATTCTAGTATTTATAGGACATACATGAGGTACAGTATGATAAATATTTCTATAAACAACTCTTTCTCTAGGTGTTTCTACAACAGGAGCCATAACTGAACCCATTACAGAATCCCCCATCATTTGACCACCACCACTATTATAATTCATATTAGTATTATCATTAACATTTTGATTAGTATTAGTTATATTAATATCAATATCACCATCATACATACCTTGATTAAAACCATCACTAAAATTCATAATTTATCCTCCTATCTACATTATAATATGAATTATTAACATAGATAGATAGTAAAGAAGTCTAGTTTTTATTAATTATCAATATCAAAATTCCAAAGTCCCAACTTTCCTTTACAAGATATTCTCTTATTATATTTAATAACATGCTCTAACTTCCAAGCATAAATTCTTGAATGTTCACTCTTTCCATATACTAAAGGATCAATATTATATAATTTATTCTCAAACTCATCATCAACTAATATACAATCGGTAATATAAGCTTCTCCTATTATTTCACCTTTGCCATAATCAAGATTATAATTATTAAATTTTATAGCATTATTCTTCTCTAAAGTAAGCCCTGCATGAATAAGAATCTTTCCTCTATAATTAGTCTTAAAGCTTCTAAACTCATACTCTTTATATCCATTAATAATTAAACTAGCCCAAGGTTCCTTTATAGTAAGTACTTTCATATCAACACCTAAAATGGCATTTTAAAATTACCATTTCCCATCATTTTCATCATCTTTTTCATCTCTTCAAACTGATTAAGCAGCTTATTAACATCAGTAACAGTAGTACCAGAACCATCTGCGATTCTCTTTTTTCTACTAGCCTTTAATATACTAGGATCTCTTCTCTCTTCTAAAGTCATTGATAAAACAATAGCCTCTGTTCTTTTCATAATTTTAGGATCAATATTAACATTATTAAGTCCCATCTTTTTAGCACCAGGAAGTAATTTTAAAAGATTCTCAAGAGGACCTAATTTCTTTATTTGATTAAGCTGATTTAAAAAATCCTCTAAATCAAAATTACCTTTCATCATCTTTTTAGCAGTCTTCTCTGCCTCTTTTTCATCAATTTCACTTTGTACTTGTTCTACTATAGATAAAATATCACCCATTCCAAGTATTCTAGAAGCCATTCTCTCCGGATAAAAAGGAGTAAGACCATCCATCTTTTCACTAACACCAATAAACTTAATTGGAAGATTAGTAAGATGCTTAACTGACAAAGCAACACCACCCCTAGTATCACCATCAAGTTTAGTTAAAATAACACCACTAAGTTTAATCTTATCATTAAAGCCATTAATAACATTAATAGCATCTTGTCCCATCATTGAATCTATTACTAAAATAGTTTCATCAGGATTAACTTCTTTTTGAATATTATCAAGTTCATCCATTAAAGATTCATCTATTTGTAATCTACCGGCAGTATCAATAAGAACATAATCATATCCATTATCTTTAGCATATTTAATAGCATTCTTAGATATTTCTACAGGATTACCTTTTCCTTCAGAATAAACTTCAATATTAAGTTCCTTACCAATTTGTTTTAACTGGTCAATAGCAGCAGGTCTATATACATCACAAGCTACTAGTAAAGGTTTTTTCTTATTATTTTTCCTAAGATAATTAGCAAGCTTTCCAATTGTAGTAGTTTTACCACTTCCTTGAAGACCCACTAACATAAGAGTAGCAGGATTACCACTAATATTAAGAGGAGTATTCTCTCCACCTAATAACTCAGTAAGTTCATCTTTAACAATTTTAACAAACAATTCCCCAGGATTAAGACTTTTATTAACTTCTTCTCCTAGAGCCTTCTCTTTTACATTATTTGTAAATTCTTTTACTACTTTATAGTTAACATCAGCCTCCAATAAAGAAAGTCTAATTTCTCTCATCATTTCACTAATATTTTCTTCTGTTATTTTGCCGTAGCCCTTAATCTTATGAACCACATCTTGCAATCTATCACTTAAATTCTCAAACATAAAATTATCACCTAATACCTATTATACATTATTTTTTAATTTTTTTTAATAAAAACAGTTGATTTTTTAATATTTTTTTAATATAATAAATATATATTCATTGCAGATGTGGTTCAACGATTAGAATTCGGCCTTGCCAAGGCTGAGACGGGGGTTTGACTCCCCTCATCTGCTCCATTGACGAATCTGTTCGGAAAATCCGAACTTGATATATAGAAATCAATCGAAAGATTGATTTTTTTGTTGTTATACTCCCACGTTCAGCATGGAAGTTGTACAAAGAAATCATCCTAAAAGAAAGGATGGTGAACATTATGATAAAGATTATTGAGCAAGAAATAAATTTTGATGATTCATTGAAGAAGAAATTAGAATTTATATGTGATTTTTGTAATACTACTCCTAAATTTATTAATGGTAGTATTCGTAAAATTGATAAGACTAATTTATCTTATATAGAGCCACATAGAATAATCATCAATGACATAACATTTCTTGCTTTTAATTATTCTACTGAGATTTATATTAAAAATTTAAGTAAGAAAATACAAATAACAGAGTTAGAATCATATTTAAAGTCGCTAAACTAGTAATTTTGTCGAATTTCGTTTATAATTAAATTAAGAAAACTTTATATTTAATTTATTTATGGGCGAAGTAGTATGTATAACCTAGTAAGACTACTTTGCCTTTTTTAGTGAGAAGGAGTTGATTTTAATGGATGAAAATAAAAAGATATGTGGATTATATATGAGAATTTCAACTGAAGACCAAGCACGTGAAGGATTTAGTTTATCAGAACAAAAAGAAAGATTAGAAGCATTTTGCAAATTCAAAGGATATGAAATTAAAGATTATTATGAAGACGCTGGTATAAGTGCTAAAACAGGCAATGAAAGACCTGAATTTATTAGATTAATGGAAGATATCAAAAGTGGTAAAATTAACACGATAGTAGCCTTAAAATTAGATAGAATATCAAGAAGTATCTTTGATTGGGAAAATATTATGAAGACATTAGAAAAATATAATGCTGATATTGTATGTGTTAATGATGATATAAATACTACCTCTGCGAATGGTAAAATGATATCTCGTATTATGATGAGTGTATCTCAAAATGAAATTGAGAGAACTTCAGAAAGAACTAAAGTTGGACTAGCAGGTGCTATTAAACAAGGACATATTCCTCATCAAGCACCACTTGGATATAAACATGAAAACAAGAAATTAGTTATTGACCACACTACTAAAGATATTGTTATAAGAATATTTGAATTATGCCATAGTGGTACATCATATCAAAAAATAAGTACACTATTTAATAAAGAAAAAGTTCTAGGTAAAGATAATTGGAGAGATTCAACAATATTTAATATATTACAAAATGAAGTTTATAAAGGCGATTTTGTTCATGGAAAAAGAACTGAACATCCTACTTACTATGCTAATGTAGTTGAACCAATTATATCTCGTGAGTTATGGGATGAATGCCAAGTACAAAAGAAAAAGAATGCTAAAAGTTATCAAAGAACTTTAACTTACCTTTACTTGCAAAAACTAATTTGTCCTAAATGTGGAAGAATCTTAGGTGGTAAAGCAACTAAAAAGAAAAATAATGTTTACTACTATTATTATTGTAATGATTGTAAAGTTAATATTAAAGAAAATGTTATTGATAATTATGTTAGTCAGTTTATGAAAGATTTAGTTGAATATGATTCAGTTGTTAATCAGTTTTTCTTACCTATGATTAAACAAAAGATAGAAAATCCTAAAGATAGCATAATCAAAGAAATAACTATTCAAAAAGAAAAATTAGATAGAATTAAACGTGCTTATATTAACGGAACATTTAGTTTAGAAGAATATGATACCGAGAAAAATTTTGTTAATAAAAAGATTACTGAATTAGAAAGTAAACTTGATGAAACTGAAATATGTGATGAATTAAAATTTACTCCCGAAGATATATTAGTAAAACGTGATATAGATTTTATTAACAATATACTATATCCAGATAAATATAGAAAGTTTAATCTTACACCAGATGATTACGAACGAGAAGATAAAGCAAAGTTATTTATGAATTATATTAATAATATTACTTTAAAACAAGAGAAAGATAATTATGTTGTTGATAAGATAAACTTTAGAGAAAGTATAACTAAACCATTTAATGAACTATTTGATAAAGGGTTTATAGATGGTAAATATGAAGCGAACTATGGTGATGTAAAAGGAACTATTAGATATAGTGAATACTTACCAGATGATAAAGTATGTGAAGTAATAATGAGATTAAGACAATTCTATAACGTTCAGTATTATGAAGCAGAATATTATAACAATAATATAAAATTCTATTTTGATTTTAAAGATAATAGTACAATAGTCAGAATATTTCCACTAGAAGACTATAAGAACATAGATCCTAACGTAGAAATGGATGTATATAACTTAGGTGTTTTATATATTGATGAAGATACTACTGCTAGATTAGAAGATACTGATGGTGTATTTAAAGCAATACCTGATGTTTATACTTCAGTTACTTATTCAAAAGAACCAATAATGATTAAAACTAAACCTATGCGTTATTGTGATGATGAGGAATTAAAAAATGAAGAAAAATAATGAAGAATTAGTAATTGGTGTATATGATGAAAATGGTAAAAATGTTCAAGATGTAATACTTAAAGCATTTAGAAAATATTTAGATATAGAACTAAAGAAACCAATTACTTATACACAAGTTGGTGATTACAAATTAACAAACTTAACTATAAAAGAAACTAATGATAAACCATTAAATAAATATGGATTATTAAAACTAGACTATCTAAAAAAGAATAAGAAAGCATTGTATCAACAACTTTTGATGACAAATGAACTTAATAATTTTCTTTTTTCAGTCGGTAATGAGGCACAAGAAATGGTAGATAGACTTATGGAAGATTATATTAAAAATGATTCTAGACTATCTGAAAATGAAAAACAAAATTACCAACTTTCTTGGGTAGGACTTATGAATAACTATAAGTCTTGTGCTGAAGAAATAGTTTTACAGGAACTGATTTATAATTAGTTCTTGTAAAACAAACAAATTAACGTGGCACGTTTTGTTTCACAGAAATGAAAGTGGCGATAGTTAATTTAAGGGTTCTAGGAAAATCCCTAGCCCACAGGTAATTTTGATAGCATGTCAAAATACCTAGGGGGTTAAATATTTTGTCATAACAAAAATACAATAAAAAAAGGAGTGTGATTTTTATAAGTGAACTAGCATATTCACTACACCTGGGTAGTGATAAAAATAGAAAGAATATTTCTAGAGAAAAAGCAAAAGCAAATAACAGTGGAACTACTTCACTTCCAAATAGTGCTATACAAAATGCATCTCATCTAACTAGAGTTGATAAACACAATTATAGAAAATATGATAACAAGGCAGAAGATATTGTTATTGTCAGAGGCACTACTTCTCTAGTAGATGATGTTAAGAATTTATATAAACAGGAATTTCAAAAATCAGTTGATGAATACAATAGCATGCAAGTTAGAGATGATAGAAAAATTAAAGATTACTTTACCAATGTTAGTAATAATACTAAAAACGATTTAGCTTGTGAAATTATTATTGAACTTGGAAATAAAAAATATTGGGATACCAAAGACAAAGAGTTTAAAAGAAAAATGACTAATGTTTTTATAAAGCAAGTTAATGATTTAGAACTACTAGTCACTAACTTTAAAATAGCAAGTGCAATTATCCATTATGATGAAACAAGTCCGCATATGCACATAGTTGGAGTACCTATTAAATATAAAAATAAATATGGTCCATCTATACAAGTTGGGAAATCAGATGTCTTTACTAAAACTTCTCTTCATAGATTACAAGATAAAATGAGAACATTATGTATTGATTCATTTAACAAGGAATATGGATTATATAATACACTTGCTGAAAAAAGAAAAGGTAGAAATAGAGATTTTTTAGTATCACAAATGGATAACTACCAAGAAATGAAAGAGGAACTAAAAAAACATCAAGATAATCTAAATAAAGCAAATGAAAAATCTATTAACCTTGATAATAACTCTAATGAAGTAAAAGATATTGTAAATAATCTTAAAAACTCCTTTGGTAGCAAAAATAAATATACTTTAAAACAAGAAGATAAAGATAAAATTTTAGATTATATAGAACAAGTAAATAATACCAATAATGATTATAAGAAAATGACTAAACTATCTAATACTCTTAATAATGTTGATGAAGAACTAAAAGCTGCTAAATCAATCAAAGAAGAAAATGATGCCTTAACTATTAGAAATGCATCATTAGAAAAACAGATTATTTCTAAAGATGAAGAAATTGATGATTTAAAAAAAGAAAATAGCAGTTTAACTAATGAACTCAAAAAATGGAAAAATAAGTTCTTAAAAATTATTAACTTTATTAAAAATAGATTATCAAGACCTAAAGATAAAGATAAATATAAAGAATTTACTGTTGATTTATATACTCACAAAGCAATAGATCAAGAAACATTTGATGATATTAGAAACAACTATTCTAAAGAAAAAAGAAAAGATGATTTTGAGCGTTAATGCTTAAAATCATCTTTGTTTTAATGTTTTAACAATAGTTTGACTATTAAATTTATCTTGAATACATTGTACTCTATTGTTATTTAATTGTTGACAATAATTACTTAAATTTCTTAATTTCTCTATAAGATTTTGCCTTGCTTCTTTTAGTGTTGCTTCTTCTTCTGTTACCATATGAGTATCACTTGTATTATTTGCTAAATCTGTTCCATTATAGAATACAATTGGTGCTTGTACATTACCTACAAAATCACAATTAGCATTTTCTATCATTACACCATTTTGGGCAATTACTGAACTATCTGTAAAGTCGATACTTTGTGAATCAACATAAACTTCATTTGCTTTAAGTTCTGATTTTTCTATTCTTGTTCTTTCTGCTTTTATATTTATTGTAGCTGGATATTCTGCATCTACTTTAGTATTAATAAATTCAATTTCTTTAGCATCAATTTGCATACCAAAACGAGCATCTCCGTATTTTTTTAAGTCATAACTATTTAAAAAATTATCATTTATAAAAGTAAGTTTATTAACTCTATCAGCAGTAAGGAAACATTTACCATAAAAGTAAACATCACAGTGATCCGTATATTTATTATTTTCAAAAGTTATTTCATCGCCCCAAATTATTCCAATATTTTTATCAAAAGCACAATTTCTAAATATAACATTAGACCAAAGTGAAGTTATTTCTAAACCTGTACTAAATTCAATACCATCAAAAATATAATATACTGGCTTATTTAATCTAAAATTTTCTACAGTCTCTTTTATTCCTTCAGTTACTTGATTCATACCATTAAGTCTTAATTTATAAAGTGGATTATTCCCTTTATATCTATCAATAGACTTTTGATCAACATAACATATAATTTTATCTTCTTCTTCAACAATCTTTCCAATATTACAAATAGATTTCTTTAAATATAATTGTCTTGCTTCATTATATACTTTTAACTTAGCTTTTTTCTTAATATTATCAATAATTCTCCCCATAATATATAATCCCCCTTTGAATTGTTAACTATTCTAACACAAAAATTATTTTTTTGCAAATTATACCTTAAAATAATTGAAAAATACTGTTTTTTTAGTTTTTTTGTAGTATAATAATTAACTAATGAATACAAGGAGGTAAATAATGAGTAATAAACCAGAAATCAAAGACCTTTTAGGTCTAGCAGAACCAGCAACAAAACTTATCGAAATAGTTAGTGGTGCCATTGGGACAATATATGAACCTAGAAAAATTAAAAAATTAGCAGATGCCGAAGCTTATAGAATACAGAAATTAACTACTACAGCTCAAGAGACTAACTTTAATGGAGAAATTGAATTTTTAGATGGGAAAATTAAGATAAACAGTAATAATGTTAATGACATAGAAATCAAATCATTAATTGTAAATGAAGTAAAAAGATTATTTAATGAAAACGAAAATATTAAAAGAATAGCAGACTTTGCATATAATGAGTTAGAAAATGACAACATTGAATTATCAGAGGATATTGATGAAGATTGGAAAAACAACTTTTTTGATAAAAGTAAAAAAATATATAGTGAGGATTTACAATTTATTTTTGGTAAAATTCTAGCTGGTGAAATAAGACAGCCTGGAACATATTCTAAAAGATTACTTAATATTCTATCTAACCTATCGCAAAAAGAAGCAACACTATTTAACAAAATTTCTAAATATGTACTTCATGACTCAAAAAATTCATTTATTATATCGGATAGTGAAATATTAAGTAATTTTGACATAACTATTGAGGATATTATTGATTTAGAAGAAGCAGGCCTTATAAATTCTAATCCTTTAAATATTTCTGGAACCAATATATATCAATATAAAGGATATTTGATAAATTTTTTTGAACAGCAACCAAAATTAAGAATTTATTGCCTAACTAATTCTGGTAGAGATTTAGAAAAAATTTTAAACCAAGAAATTTCAATAGATTACCTATTAGAAATAAAGAAAAAATACAATATTAACAAAATGAATTATAGTTTTATAGTAGAAAGAAAAATAAATGGTGATCAAATAACATATTCATTAAGTACATCACAAGAAATTTAATTTACAAAAAAATAAAAGTATGGTATATTGTTTATAGAGATTGATATTTTATATATCAAATCGTTAAGAAGTGAAAAGTTGTAGATATCTTCGACAACTGCTCCATTTGAAATCAACTTACGGACTTAAAAATTCGTGAGTTTTTATTTTATATAAAACTTTAAAAGTTCTCTTTCTTTCAAGGAGGAAAACTATGAGATGTGGTATTTATGTAAGAGTATCTACTGACGACCAAAAAGAGGAAAAAATTATCAGAATAATTTAATCCTTTTTTTGGTTTTTTTGAATATAGGAATAAAATATATGTCTAGCCAGCTCTGAATTTATACTCCCCCATAAATTCTACTATGGGAATTCCCATACCCTTTTATTTTTTGAGATAAAATGTATTATTAATTATTCAACTTCCATTTTGGTGGGTAAATATATTCTATTATTTCTTTCTTAGGTACATAATGTTTTTTTATTTTAGTTCTATTTGATTTTAAATCTGGTAAAGCTTGTCTACAATACTTATCTAGTTCACAAAATATATTTTGACAATCTATAAGTTGTAATGGTCTATTACCAATTCTTTTAAAATTCAAATTAAGCCTTTTAAATTCTTCATCTTGATGGTCATACATATATCTAATAATATCTTCACTATTCATTTTACCTTTATCAATAAAACACTTTTTAATTCCACGTAGTGATCCGGGTCCAGCAACTGTAAATTCATCTTCTCTCCAATTAACAATTTTACTATAATTAATATCAGTTACTAATTGATAAGCCATAAAGTTTCCAATTAATGGATAACTTTTTATAATATTAAATGCTTCTTCCATAGTCTTACATTTAACTATTTTTTCTTGTATTTTGTCTTCATTGAACATTTTATTAAGTAGTGCTAAATGATTATCATGTTTTCTATCATATCCAAACGCTTTATTGGCACAACTTATATAAGCATCGTTATATATTTTAATACCATTTGATATAGCATTTTCTAATACTTTGGAATAATCTTTTACATTAAATGTTTTTAAAGTAATATCTTCAAAATTATTTAATAATAACTCCCAAGTTGATTCTTTGTTGAACAACTTAAATAATAATATTCTGAATAACATATCTTCATCGGAATACTTTTTACCATTATAAATAACATTTTTTAATAAATATTGGCTAACTCTATCATTAATTCTATAACTATTACAAAACTTATATTCTTGTAATATTTTATCTTCAGTCCATGGAGCAGATTCTCCATTTATTTTTTTCCAAAATATATTTTGTCTTTCACAAGCAAAATACCAATATAAATCATATACTTCTTGTCTTTTTTTCATATATCTACCTCATACACTTTGGATCTCTTGAGTTAATACATCTTTTTAAAGTTAATACTTTATCCTCACTTTCAGTATAATTAGCAATTATCTTTTGTCCTATACAGCCACTTTTACATATAGAGTATTGCTCACAAGTAGAGCAAGAATTATCAGTATTTAATTTTCTAATATTGCTAAAATACTCTGAATCATACATTTCCATTAATGAGTTTTCTCTTATATTTCCACTAATACCTAGTTTAGTAAAATATTTAATTGAATCACACGGATAAGCTATTCCATCAAATCCAATTATCATTATTTCATCAGCTATAATACAAGGTGTATTTTCAATACCAAGTATATTCCAAGGAGTACCTAATCTAATTCTATCTTTATCATTTGAGTTTAAATAAAGGTTTTTAATTGCTAATAATTCTTCTTTTGATAAGTCCATATCAGCAGTTCCTTTACCATGTGGGACAAACCTTAATAAACTAACTCTATCAAAATAACTTCTACTTTTAAATGTTTCAATAGTTTCATTTACCACTTGTTCTAATCTATCAAAAGAATCTTTTGAAATAGTATAGTGAAATCCTAATCTTGCATTATTATTTTCAAATACTTTATCAAAGAATTCAACCTTATCATAAACTGATATATCTTCTTCATCAGATAATGAATCAGCAAGTGAATAAACTATTTTATTTAAACCTAAATCAATTAATTGTCTATATTTATTTAAAGTTTCATCGGTTCTATATGCAAATGTATAAATAGTTGATTTCATTCCTAATTTTGAAGTTAATTCTACTAGTTCTGGTAGTCTATCATACATTAAAGGCTCTCCACCAGTAAAAACAATAGTATCAGCACCCATTAACTTTGCTTCTTTAATTATTCTAGATACATCTTCAAAATCTAAAATCTTTAAATTACCAATACTACTAGTAGCATTACTAGAACAATGTTTACAATTTCTAGAGCATTTATTAGTTAATTCAATTTTTACTTCTTTAAGCATACTATCATCCTCTGAATGAATTTCTAAATATATTATATCATTTATTTACTCAAAATTCTTTAAATCTATTTAATATTTTAGAAAAACAAGTTATTATTATTTTAGTGATTAGCTGTTTATCAACTTTTTTACCATTATGAGTTTTGAATAACCTTTGTTATCGTTCCAGATTGATAAGAAACTCGGAAATTAACTTCTGAGAGTAATAAATACTAACTAGAAATAGTTAGTTTTTTTTATTTCTTTTAAAATAAAAAGACTAGTTATGTTTCAAACCAATCTCACTAATAAATTGTAATTTGTCTTTTACAATAATAGCATAAAAAAGAAAAGTAGTTATTGTTAATCAACTATTGCATTTTTCTAATTCTCATAAATACTTTTAAATCTTTCTCTGTCTACATTCTCTTGATTATTAATATAGTCCAAGTATTTTTCTTTATTTTCTTCTGTATATGGAGTATCAGAATATAAATCTTGTAATAATATTGTTCCGTTTGGCTGTCCAATACCCACAAATATATAATTTTCACCTATCTTTGGTAATTCCTCATCCGTTATATAATCACCTTTATGCAATATAAGAGTTCCATCTTTATCATATCCACCAGGATAAGTTACTTTAATTATATTTTGTAGATCACCCTTCAAATTTTCTGTTACCTCGATTTCATATATAGTTCTAGCTGAGCCATAATCTGAGAATGTCCTTTCAATTTCCTTATCTACCTTTCCTATAAACACATAATCAGCAAATCCAACTTGATAATATGGATTTGTTTCTTCATTCACAAGTACTGTATCATAATTTAATTTGCCATTTGGCTTATAATTTGAATTTCTATTGTTAAAGTACCAAATTACACCACAAATCATAGCAATTATAAAGATAACTAAAATAGATAAAATAATAATTTTTTTCTTTTTCATAACAATACCTCCTTTATTTTGTTCTTATTTTAATAAAAATAAGCTTTAATTCTACTAATAATCAACTACATAGTAACATATTTTAAAAAAGTTACAACTTTTGTTCAAAAAATGATTATCGGCAAATTACTATTTATTTAACAAATCACTAAATTGTAATTTGTAATTATTATTCTGATGGGCAATTATAATTTGTATTTTTAAATGTTGGAATTACCGTTATTACATCATCGCTAACACAATAATAAGTATCAATTAAAATACCTTTGTCTACATAACTATCACTATCATTAGCATCTTCAATTCTCCAACTTATTATTGGGCTATTTTTAAATACTATTGCTTGAATTGTGTCTAATATTACAATTGACAAAATAGTAATAACTATTGTTAATAATATTATTATAAACTTATTCTTTTTTACCTTTTTTATTTCTTTTGCAGAATAATCAAGTGTATCAATTAAAGTTTCCTCACTTTTTGAATCGATTTCTTCTTTAGTAAATCTCTCACCATTTAATATTTCCGTAACCGAGACTTCTAAAATGTGACTTAATGGTTTTAACAATGACAAATCCATTAAGCCCAATCCTCTTTCCCACTTGCTTACAGCATTTTTGGTTATCCCTAATTTTTCTGCTAACTGTTCTTGAGTTAATTTTTTTTGCTTTCTTAATTTAGCAATAAATTTTCCTATTTTTTCTTGATTCATTTTATCACCATCCAAGAACGATATATCAATTTTTTATCTAATATTAAACATACTATTAGTTCACTTTCAAATTACTATTTATAAAGATAAGTAGTAATTATAACTTCAAAAGCATACTTGCAATTTTATGTATTCTAATCATTAAACCATTTTACTAAAAATGGCTTAATTAATTCGTAAATAAATATTGCCATAAAGTTTATTAAGAATACTATTAATATCAAACTAATATCTATTGCTGTTATACTTATTAATTTACCAATAGGTGTAACAAACACTATGAGTTCGATTAAAAGTATCAATAGTAATCCGTAGTTCATTGCTTTATTAGAAAATAATCCCTGTTTAACAACTGACTCTTTCAAGTTTCTACAAGATATAGAATAAACTATCTCCTGTACTACCATTGAAAGAAGTGCTAAAGACATAGCGGTTTCTTGCCCATACATTTTTAAACTAATAAAGTAAGTGAGAACTACAAATATAGTTTCAATGATAGTTGAAGATGCGATACATGATTTTATAAATGGTGTAAATAATGGTTTATTAATGCCTCTTGGTTTTTTATTCATTATGCTATCTTCACTCTTTTCAAAAGATAAACATATACTAGGAATAGAATCAGTTACCAAATCAATAAATAAAATATAAATTGGTAATAAAATTGTTGTTTTAGTAAGTAGCCCTATTATAATAGTAAATATTTCGGCAAAATTACTTGATAATGAAAATACTATATTATTTCTAATATTATTATATATTCTTCTTCCTTCTTCAACTGCTACAACTATTGTTGAAAAAGAATCGTCCATTAAGACTATGTCTGATGCAGACTTTGTAACATCAGTGCCTGTAATACCCATTCCAACACCAACATGAGCATCTTTAATAGCAGGAGCATCATTTACTCCATCTCCAGTCATTGCTACAATCTTTCCGCTATTTTGAAGCGCAAAAACAATTCTTTCTTTATGAGATGGATTAACTCTTGCATACACAGAATACCTTTTAACGATATTTTTTAGTTCTTCATCATTATATTTATCAAGTTCACTTCCAAGTATTGCTTCATTATCATTATCTATAATTCCAACATTTTTGGCAATAGCTATTGCCGTATCTATAGAGTCACCTGTAATCATGATAGGTCTAATACTAGCATTTTTACATAAAAGAACACTTTTCTTAACGCTTTCTCTTGGAGGATCTATCATTCCGAGAATGCCAGCAAAAGATAAATTATTTTCTTCTTTTTCTAGTTCTTTAATATCTTTAGGTACATAATTCAATTTTTTATAAGCAAATCCTAAAGTTCTTAATGCACCTTTAGAAAGATTTTTAACCTTATCTAAAATCTCTTGTTTTTCATTCTTAGATAGATTTACTTTTTCTATTAAAGAATCCATACTACCTTTGCATAATATATATACATCATTATCAATTTTATTTAAAGTAGTAAACATCTTTCTATCACTATCAAAAGGTATATCTAATATTCTCTCACATTTTTTTCTCAATTTAAGAGAATCGATTTTTTTATTATATAGATATTCATATAAACAGGTTTCTGTAGGATCTCCTACGTATTTATCTTCATAAATAAGGCCATCATTACAAAGAGCACATATATAATTAAGCATATTCTCATCTATTACATATTCTTCTTTAACAGTCATTTTATTTTGTGTTATAGTACCTGTCTTATCAGAACAAATAATATCTATTGCTCCAAGTGTTTCTACAGCTTGCATTTGTTTTACTACTGTTTTCTTCTTTGCTAAATTAGATATTCCAACGGATAATGTTATTGTAATTACAGTTGGTAACCCTTCAGGAATAGCAGCCACTGCGAGTGATGAGCATAGCATTATAATTTCAAGTATTGTGTATTTATTAATTAAAGCTAAAATAAATATAAAAATTAAAATAATAAATACTATAAATGTAATTTTTTTAGAAAGTTCTTTTATTTTTAATTGTAATGGTGTTTCTATTCTATCAATTTCATTTAGTGATAGTGCAATTTTGCCTATCTCAGTATTTTTCCCTGTACTTACAACTATACCAGTACATTTTCCATTAGTAATATTTGTTCCTAAAAACAACATATTTTTTTGTTCTTGGAGAATTAAGTTATTTTTTAAAACTTCTGAATTTTTTTGAACTGGAACGCTTTCTCCAGTTAGTGCTGATTCATCTACTTTTAAACTTTCGCATGAAAGTATTCTAATATCAGCAGGAACTGTTTCTCCAGACTCTAAATAGATTATATCTCCTGGAACTAATTCTTTGGTGTTTATTACTATTATTTTATCATCTCTTTTAACTTTACAAGTGCTGGTTTCATATTTTTTTAAATCTCTTAATACTAAAGTGGCTTTTTCTTCTTGTATAAATCCAACAATAGCATTTATAAAAACTACAAAAAGAATTACTATAGTATCAGTATACTCGTGAGAATAAAAATATCCATAAAAATATAAAAGTAGTGCAACTACTAACAATATGATAATCATGGTATCGTTAAATTGTTTTAAAAATCTTAAAATCCAAGGCATTTTCTTTTTATTTATAATAATATTTTGCCCATAATCATTTATTCTTTTTTTGGTTTCTTTACTATTTAATCCATCAATATTACTGTTTAAAATTTTAAATATTTCATCTTCGTTTTTAGAATACATTATATCGCTCCTCATACTAATAAAAGTATACCATAAATGTTACTGTAAATGTTTCAACATTTATATTTTTTGTACTAATTCGTATTTTCATTATATATTTATATCATTTAGTAGTTTATTAATAAAGGTCGTCTGATTTCAACCTTTATGATTACATTTGAAATCAACTATCGGAATTATTTGTTTATGAATTTTTATTAATTTGCTCTAACTTGAAATTTTTATCATAATAATGTATTATATGATTAGATTTATGCATTTTTTTAGTATGCATTAAAGGAAGGTTATATGAAAAAGAAGATAAGTAAGTTTTATAGTTCTTTTATAGATTTTGTTAAGTATAATAGACAGTTTTGTTCATATGTTGTTCTCTCTTTTTTGTGTACTTTATATATAAGAATTTATACAACTGGCAGTATTTGGATAAGTGCATCTGTTATTGATTTAGCTTCCATATTGATTATTGGTTCATTTGGATTTTTTTATAAGCCACAGAAACAATTTAATTATTATTTTGTAATGTTATTGTTAATTGATGTAGTGTGCATTGTTAATGCCGTGTATTATGATTTTTATAGTTCTTTTGCTTCATTTAGTTTGCTTACTGCTTTAGGTCAAGTTGGAGAAGTAGGAGATGCAGTTTTTGCAAAAATGAATATTTTACATTTTGTTTATTTGCTTGCACCAATTTCTTTTTTTGCGGTAAATAAGCATTTAACTAATAGAGATTATTTTAATTTTGTTGCTAAGTTTGAAAATAGTAAGAGTTTACTTAAGAGAGTGTTTATTTATGGATTATTCTTTTTATGTTTAGGTGCTACGATGCTTTCTGCTACTGCTTTTTCAAGACTTGCTAAACAGTGGAATCGTGAATATATTGTTAATAAATTTGGAATTATTGTGTATCAAATAAATGATTTAGTAAGTACATTAAGGCCTAAGATTACTTCAATGTTTGGATATGATGTTGCTCTTAAGGATTTTACTGATTATTATGCAGAGAATACTATTAAGAAAAGTAATAACGAATATACTGATATTTTTAAGGGAAAGAATGTTATATTTGTTCATATGGAGAGTATGACTGATTTTCTTATGAATACTAATATTAATGGGGTGGAGATAACACCTAATATAAATAGGCTTGCTAGTGAAGGAATGTATTTTAGAAATTTTTATCCACAAATTAGTGTTGGTACTAGTAGTGATACAGAGTTTACGTTAACTTCTTCATTAATGCCAGCAACAAATGGTACTGTATTTGTAAGTTATTATGATAGAGATTATGTGACTATTCCAAAACTATTTAGTGAGCAAGGATATTATACATTTAGTATGCATGGTAATAAAGCTTCTATGTGGAATAGAAGAGTTATGCATCCGTCTTTAGGTTATAGGGATTTTTATTCAAGTACTTCTTATGATATAGATGAAACTATTGGGTTAGGTTTAAGTGATAAGTCATTCTTTAGACAAAGTATTAATATTTTAGAGAATATTGAAGAAAATAATAATAATTATATGGGTACTGTGATTACGTTATCTAATCATACGCCTTTTGCAAATAATGATAAGTTTGAGCAGATTGATTTAACAAAAAGTGCAAAAGTTTATAATGAAATAACTGGAAAATATGAAATTGTAAAAAGAGATTATTTGAAAAATACAATATTAGGTAATTATATAAGAAGTGGTCATTATGCAGATGAAGCGATGGGCGAGTTTATATCTTATATAAAAAATAGTGATAAGTTTGATAATACTATATTTGTGTTTTATGGTGATCATGATCCTAAGATTAGTTTAAAAGATTTTAATTATTATTATAATTATGATGCAGCAACTGATAGGGTTTTAACTGCGGAAGATGAAGGATATATTCCTTATGATTATTATGATAACGAACTTAATAAAAAGACTCCATTAATTATTTGGAGTAAGAATAAAAAGTTTGAAAAGCAAATTGATTATTATATGGGTATGATTGATGTTATGCCAACGATAGGTAATATGTTTGGTATTTATAATAAGTATGCTTTGGGAAATGATATATTTGAGATTAAAGATGATAATGTAATAGCGTTTCCGAATGGTAATTTCTTAACTAATAAAGTGTATTATTATAATTCTAAAGAAGAGTACAAGGCAATTAATTTAAATGAGGTTTTGAGTGATGAGTATATTACTAATGCTAAGAATAAAGCTGATAAGTTAATTGATATTTCAAATGATATAATTGTTTATGATTTAATAGGGGTTACTAGTGATGAAAGGGATAAGAAATGAAAAAGAAAAAGATTGGTTTAGTGATATTAGTATTAGTGTTATTGTATTCTATTGGGGGTATTTATTATAATATAACTCATAGGGATAGTGTAGATAATAGTGTTAAGAGTATAGATAAGATTGATAAGTATGGGTATGTTCTTAAGAGTAATGCTACTAATTTACAGAAAGAACTTTTTAATGAACTTAAGACCATTTTAAATAATGATAATATAAATGATGATGCTTATGCTAAAACAATATCTAAGATGTTTGTTACTGATTTATATACTTTATCTAATAAGGTAAATAAGTATGATGTTGGTGGCACTGAATATGTTTTAGAAAGTGGTAGAGATAATTTTAAGGTAAATGTTCAAGATACTTTGTATAAGTATTTAGAGGATAATTCTGATGGAAAGAGAAGTCAGATTCTTCCAATGGTTGTTAGTGTTAGTGCTGATGAGATTAGTGATACTAAGTATAAAATTGGTGATAATGAAAGTGATGCTAAGAAGGTTAGTTTAACTTTAAGTTATAATGAAGATTTGGGATATGATACTAAAGTGACTTTAATTTTAATTAAGAGTGATAGTAAGTATTATGTTGTTGAAAGTGCTAGTTAGGCACTTTTTTTGTTAGTTAGTACAGAATTAGTAAAAAAAGTGATATTATATAGATAGATAATGAAAAATATAATATGAGATAGGTGGATGATTTATGAAAAGAATTTATATAGTTACAGGTGCTAGTGGTTTTTTAGGTAATAATATTATTAGAATGTTAGAACATGATGATAATGCAGAGGTAAGAGCTTTTGTATTAAATGGTGAGTCTATAAGTTCTCTTAATAATTTGAAATGTTCTATTTATTATGGTGATGTTACAAAGGCGGATACTCTTAATTCTGTTTTTGATGGTTGTGATGGCGCAGAAATCTTTGTGATTCATTGTGCTGCTGTTGTTTATATAAAATCAAAGTATAATTCAAGGGTTTATGATGTTAATGTTAATGGAACTAAAAATATAGTGGATAAGGTATTGGAGTATAATGCTAAACTTATTTATGTTAGTAGTGTTCATGCTATTCCTGAGAAGAGTGATGGAGATTTGATTAGTGAGGTGTCTATTTTTAATCCTGATGATGTAGTTGGACTATATGCTAAAACAAAGGCTGAAGCTGCAAGATATGTTATGGATTCGGTTAAGGATAAAGGGTTAAATGCTTGTATTGTTCATCCTTCTGGTATTTTGGGACCATATGATTTTAGTAATAGTCATTTGACTGCGCTTGTTAGGGAAATTGTAAGAGGCAAACTTCCGATGTGTGTTAAGGGAGGATATGATTTTGTTGATGTTAGGGATGTTGCAAAAGGAATAATTATGGCTTGTGATAAGGGAAAAATGGGAGAATGTTATATTATGTCAGGGGAGTTTGTTTCGATTAAGAAACTTGCTGATTTGGTTTGTGATATTGTTGGCAAAAAAAGAATTAAAGTTGTGTTACCTATTATGATTGCTAAGATAGTAGCACCTTTTTATGAGATGTACTATAATGTTAAAGGGAAAACACCACTTTTTACTAAGTATTCTTTATATACGTTATCTTCTAATTCGAATTTTAGTAATGAGAAAGCGAAGAGAGATCTTGGTTTTGTAACTAGAGATATTACTGATACTGTTAGAGATATGGTTATGTGGATTTTAGGTGATTTTAAAGAGTAACTTTGTGTGGACTATTTAATAGTCTTTTTTTTTATAGTTTTCATAGATTATTGTATGAGAAAGTGTTTGTATATATTGTTTGCTTTTTTGTTTTTAATTGCTTTGGCTTTGATGGTTAATGGTGCTTCAAGTACGTTTCCTTTGTTAGGTAAAACGATTATTTTAGATGCGGGACATGGTGGTAAAGATGGTGGTGCCGAAGTTGGTAATGTTAAAGAAAAGGATGTTAATTTAAGGGTGGTTATGTTTCTTAAAGATGCTTTAGAGGAAAAGGGAGCTAATGTTATTTTAACGAGAAGTAGTGATGATGATTTAAGTGAAGATGGAGTATCTAGAAGGAAGAAGAGTGATTTTGATAAGAGGATAGAGATTATTAATAATACGAATCCTGATATATATTTATCTATTCATCAAAATATTTTTGAGAGTTCTAAGTATCGTGGTGCACAAGTTTTTTATGTTAGTAATAATAGTTATAATAAGCATTTGGCTGAGGTTATCCAAAGTGAGTTAAACTCTTTTACAAAAACTAATAGAAAGATAAAAGAGATGCGTGGTAAGTATATGTATGATAGGCTTAATCCTATTGGGGTTTTGGTGGAGTGCGGTTTTTTGTCTAATTATTTTGATAGGACTAATCTTTTAAATGAAGGGTATGTTAAAAAACTTTCTTTGAAAATAACTCAAGGTGTTATAAATTATTTTTATTCGTAAATTCATAAAATTTTCATAATATAATTATATGATTTATCAGGAATGTGTGATATAATTTGATAATAGGTGAGACTATGAAGATGAAGGTCTTTAAAACAATTCAAGAACAAATAAGTATCCTTGAAAGCAAAGGTCTTATTATCGATGACTATCTTTTTACAGAAGATATTCTTATTCGTGAGAATTATTTCTTTATTAGTGGTTATCGTCATTTGTTTTTAAAGAGTCCTAAGGATCGTAATTTCATTAAGGGTACAACTTTTAGAGAGTTATATGCATTATTCAATTTTGATAGACAGGTACGAAATATTGTCTTTAAAAATTTGCTGATTATTGAGAACAATTTGAAGAGTATTATTTCTTATCAGTTATCAAAAAAATATGGTTTTAGAGAGAAAGATTACTTGAAACCAGAAAATTTTACTAAGGTACCAGATAAACAGAGACAACTAAGTGATACTTTAAAGAAGATGAAACGTCAGATTAGGGTTAATGGTGCGCAGCATTCAGCTACTAGTCATTATTTAAAGAATTATGGTTATATTCCACTTTGGGTTGTTGTGAAGGTTTTGTCTTTTGGTATTGTTGGTGAACTTTATACTGTTATGAAGAGGGAAGATCAAGAGGAAATTGCAAATATTTATGATTTATCGATTAATAATCTTTTGACTTATCTTCCAATACTTTCTAATTATCGTAATTTGTGTGCTCATGAAGATATTTTATATGATCATAGAACGCAGAAGATAATTGGTGATACTAGGTATCATGATGGGCTTGATATACCAACTACTGATGGTGAGTATATTTATGGTAAGGATGATCTTTTTGCTTTAATCATTATTTTAAAGCAGCTTTTAAGGCCTGAGGAGTTTCGTCTTCTTATAAATGAGTTAAGTTATGAGATAGATATTCTTTGTGGAAAACTTAAAGTTATTAACATTGGAAAGGTCCTAGATACAATGGGATTTCCAAGAAATTTTAGAGAAATATTAGATTTGTAGGAGGAAATATGAAGAAGGATAAAAGTAATGTTCTTGTATATGTTGTAATATTTATGGTGGCTTTAGGTATTGGTAGTGTTGGGATGTATTATGCGATTAGATATTTTAAACCACTTAGTCAGACGGTAGTTAATAAGTTAGAGAAAGAGGTAACAGTTACTGATAATGGAATAGCTGATGCTGTTGAGAAGCTTTATGATGCAGTGGTTGTTGTTGAGTCTTATCAAAATGGTACTATGGTAAGTAGTGGTAGTGGATTTGTTTATAAGACTGAAGGTGAGAAGTCATATATTTTAACTAATAATCATGTTATATCTGGTGCTAGTGAAGTTAAAGTTAAGTTTACTAATAATAGGACTGAGACTGTTAAAGTTGTTGGCAGTGATGAGTATAGTGATATTGGGGTTTTATCTATAGATAAGGATAAAATTATTAAGGTTGCGGAGATTGGTAAGGCTGCAGATACTCGTTTAGGTGATACGGCATTTGTTATTGGTACTCCACTTGCTTCTGAGTATTCTTGGACAGTTGCTAGAGGTATTATTAGTGGTAAGGATAGATTAGTTGAGGTTAATGCTAGTAATTCTAGTGTAGCTTCTTGGGTTATGAATGTTATGCAAACTGATGCTGCTATTAATAGTGGTAATTCTGGTGGACCTATTGCTAATGCTAATGGTGAGGTTATTGGTATTACTAATATGAAACTTGTTAGTAGTGGTGTAGAAGGTATGGGATTTGCAATTCCTATAGAGGATGCTATTAGTATAGCTGGATCTTTAATTAAGGGTGGTAAGATAGAGCGTCCTATGCTTGGAGTTGGTACTTTAGATGTAAGTAATACTGATGCTTTAATTAGAGAGTATGGAATATCTTTAAGTAAGAATATTACTGAAGGTGCAGTAGTTGGTTATGTTCAAAAGGGATCACCAGCAGATAAGGCTGGGCTTGAAAAAGGTGATGTAATTACTAAGTTTGGCGATTATGATATTAAGGGTTCATCATTTTTAAAATATTATTTATATAAGTATAATGTTGGTGATAAGGTTGAAATTACATTTGTTAGAGGAACTAAAACTGAAACAAAAACGATAACCTTAAGTCAAACAGCAGAATAAAGGCTTTTAAAGAGGCCTTTTTTTTGTTATAATTTGGGTTGGTGATAACATGGGTTTTATTGGATTTGCCCTTAAAGGTAATTATAAGAGACATTATAATAATTTAAAGAAGGTTTCTCAAAAAACTGGTAAGAGTACAATTTTAATGTTTATAGATACTGCGGTTTCAGCACTTGTTTTTAAGTCTGGACTTCAGGATTATTTAAATTATGAATTTTATAATAAGAGTTTTAGTGAGAGAAAGACTTATGCGACGATTGGTTATCAAAATAAGTTTTATGAGTTAGCTGCTAATGTTAAGTATGCGCCTTTTTTCTCAAATAAGGTTAATTTTCATAAGAATTTTAGTGAGTTTACTAAAAGAGAGTTCGTATCTTATGATGATGGGTTTTCTAAAGTTAAAGATTTTATTAGTAGCCATAAAGAGTTTGTTCGTAAACCAATTAGTGGGTTAGGTGGACAGGATGTGGTTAAGTTAGCTTCTAGTGATGTTAAAGATATGAAGACTTTTTATGAGAAGTTAAAGGAAGAAAATTGTTTACTTGAGGAGCTTGTTGTTCAAGATGCGGAGTGGAGTAAGTTAAATCCTAATAGTATTAATACGCTTAGGATAGTGACTAAGTGTATTGGTGGTAAGAGTGAGATTTTGTTTGCAGTAGCTAGGATAGGCGCTGGCAAGACAATTGCGGATAATTTTCATCAAGGTGGTGTTGGTGTAAAGATTAATACTGCTAAAGGAATTTTAGAGGGTGAAGCAATAGATAAAGAGGGGAATGTTTCTAAAGAGACTAGTGTTACTCATGTTAAAGTAAATGGTTATAAGATTCCATACTGGAAAGAGATTAAGAAGATGGTTAATAAGGCAGCTAAAGTAAATGATAATGTTAATGTTATTGGATGGGATGTTGCAATTAGTAAAGATGGACCACTTATTATTGAGGGTAATAGAGGCCCTGGTATGGATCTTGTACAAGTTTTATATAAAAGAGGGGTTAAGCCTGATTTAGAGAAGGTTAAAAAGGAGATTATTGCTTATCAAAAGGGCAGATAGAGGGAAGATGATGTTATGTTAAAGGCAGGAATTGTAGGGTTACCTAATGTTGGTAAGAGTACGTTATTTAATGCGATTACGAAGAAGAATATATTAGCAGCTAATTATCCATTTGCGACGATTGATCCGAATGTAGGGGTTGTTACTGTACCAGATGAAAGGCTTACTTATTTAGAAAATTTATATATGCCAGAGAGAACTATACCAACTACTTATGAGTTTACAGATATTGCTGGGCTTGTTAAGGGGGCATCTAATGGTGAAGGGCTTGGTAATAAGTTTTTAAGTCATATTAGAGAAGTGGATGCGATAGTTGAAGTCGTTAGATGCTTTGAAAATGGTGATATTATTCATGTTGAGGGTAGTGTTGATCCTATTAGGGATATTGAGATAATTAATGTCGAGTTAATAATTTCTGATTTAGAGATTGTACAAAATAGGATTGGTAAGATTGCGAAAAAGTGTGAGATGACTAAGGATAAGGCTGAACTTTTAGAGTTTCAAACTCTTAAGAAGTGTGAAGAAGCGTTACTGCAAAATATTCCGCTTAGAAGATTGGATTTATCTAAGGAAGAGAGACAGATTTTAAAAGCTTTTTGCTTTATTACTTTGAAACCGATTATATATATGACTAATGTTAATGAGGATGATGCTATAGTAGGTCATAATAAGTATACAGATATGGTTAGTGAGTATGCTTCTAAAGAGGATGCTAGTGTAATTGTTGTGTGTGCGAAGATGGAAAGTGAGCTTGCAGAGTTAAATGAGGATGATAAGAAGGAGTTTTTAAAAGAAATGGGTATTACTTCTTCTGGTTTAGATAAACTAATATATGCAACTTATGATTTACTTGGGTTACAAACATTTTTTACTTCTGGAAAAGATGAGTGCAGAGCATGGACTTTTAAGAAGGGGATGAAAGCACCTGAGTGTGCAGGAATAATTCATAGTGATTTTGAACGTGGATTTATTAAAGCGGAGGTTATGTCATTTGATGATTTGAAAAATTGTGGAAGTGAACTTAAGGTTAAGGAAGCTGGTAAGATGCGTTTAGAGGGTAAGGAATATTTAATGCAAGATGGGGATATTTGTTACTTTAGATTTAATGTGTAGGAGGATTAATGTGCGGATTTTGCGGATTTAATGATAAGAGGTCTAAGAAAGACAAAGAGAAGATTATTAAGAGTATGGCAGATAGGATTATCCATAGAGGACCAGATAGTGATGGTTATTATGTTGATGATGATGTTGCACTTGGTTTTAGAAGGTTATCTATTATTGATTTAAAGGGTGGTAGTCAACCAATATATAATGAAGATAATACGATTGCAATAACTTTTAATGGAGAAATTTATAATTATCAAAGTTTGCGTGAGGATTTAATTAAGTGTGGTCATAAGTTTAGAACTAATACAGATACTGAGGTAATTGTTCATGGATATGAAGAGTGGGATACTGAAGTATTTAATAAGTTACGTGGAATGTATGGAATTATAATTTATGATATAAATAAGAAGAAAATAATTGGGGCAAGAGATATTTTTGGAATAAAACCATTTTATTATTATAAGAATGATGGATTATTTATGTTTGCATCAGAGATTAAATCTTTTTTATCACATCCTGATTTTAAGAAAGAGTTAAATGAGAAGGTACTTAGTTTGTATTTATCTTATGGAACTAATCATATGGAAGAGACTTTCTTTAAGTATACTTATAAGTTAAGACCTGGGCATTATTTTGTTTATGAAAATGATAAGTTAGAGGTTAAGGAGTATTTTAAGCTTAAGTATGAGAAGGAAGATAAGCCTTTTGATGAGTATGAGAATGTTTTGAAGGAGACAATTGAAAGCTCAATTAAGTATCATCAGATTAGTGATGTTGAGGTTGGTTCTTATTTAAGTGGTGGAGTTGATTCATCTTATGTAGTTGCTGAGGCTAGACCTAATAAGACGTTTACAGTAGGGTTTGATGGTAAAGGTTTTTCAGAGATTGAGTATGCTAAGGATTTGTCTGATTATTTTAAGATTAAGCATTATTCTAAGGTAATTAGTGCTGATGAGTTTTTTGATATTTTACCTACTGTAGAGTATCATTTGGATGAGCCTAGTGCGAATGTGTCAGCAGTGCCGTTATATTTTTTAAGCAAGCTTGCTAGAAAAGAAGTTAAGGTTGTCCTTTCTGGTGAGGGTGCTGATGAGATGTTTGGCGGATATAATGAGTATAATCTTGAAGGTTTAGAGAAATTTTATGATAAAGTGCCTTTATTTTTAAGAAGAGGTATTGGTAGTATTGCTAAGAGGTTTCCTTATTTTAAGGGTCAGCATACTATTCTTAAGTATAGTAAGCCTTTAGAAGAGAGATATTATAATAAAACTGAGATGTTTTTAAGTAAGGATGCACAAGCAATACTTAAGCCTAAGTATAGGACTGATTTATCACCATTTGATTTATGTACTCCTTATTATGATGAGGTTAAGGGTAAGGATGATGTTCAAAGAAAAATGTATATTGATTTGAATTTCTGGTTACCTAATGATATTTTGCTTAAGGCTGATAAGATGAGTATGGCAAATTCTGTTGAACTTAGGGTACCATTTTTAGATAAAGAGGTTTGGAAGTTATCGCAAAAGATACCAACAAAGTATATGGTTCGTGATGGACAGACTAAGTATATTTTTAGAAGGATAGCAGATGAGAAGATACCGGAGGAGTGGGCTAAGCGTAAGAAGAAGGGATTTCCTGTTCCTTTTGGTAAGTGGATAAGAGAAGAGAAGTATTATAATAAAGTTAAGGATTTATTTAATAGTGATTTTTCAAAAGAATTTTTTGATAATGAGGCGATTAATAAGTTATTGGATGAGCATTACCATGGTGCAGTTTATGGGAAACAAATTTATACTATTTATGCATTTTTAACTTGGTATCAAAGATTTTTTATTACAGAAAAGTGATTTTAATGGATCACTTTTTTGTTTGATTGATTTTTTTATAAAAGTTTGTTATTATAAAATCATTGATTGGGGGCTTATTTTATGATAAGTAGTAAGAAAGAATATATGGAGAAATTTGCTAGTGAAGTTAATGAGACTTTAAAGAATTCACGTAAGTGGAAGAGACATTATGTAACTGATTTAAAGATTAGTGATAGTGCTAAGATGGTTATAGCTGATATGGATGCTTTTCATAATCATTCGTTTGCGGTTGAGGTTTATTTAAGAAATAAGGATAATTTAGATAAGACTGCACTTCTTTATCGTGGTAATAAGATTACTTATGGTGATATGTTTGATAAGGTGTATGCTTATGCGAAGAGTTTGAAAACTATGGGGTATGGTGCTGGTAGTGAGGTTCCTGTTTGTGCTACTAATATTCCAGAGTTTGTATATTTATTTTTAGCTACTAATTTAATTGGGGCTAAACTTAATTCTATGGGTGAGTGGTTTGATAAGGATTATACTAAATTTATTTTAGAACATTCTAAGAGTAATACTATTTTTATTAGTGATGATGTTTATGATATGGTTAAGGATAAGATAGATGAGAGTAGTATAAGTAATGTGGTTGTTTTGTCTTTAGCTGATTCTTTAAAGGGCGGTAATCCTTATGAAGAGATTGATGATAAGTTTCATCCTGGATTATTTGATAGTAAGGTTTCTAAGATTAGGGAAGAAAGTAGTAAAACAGTTATGTCTTCAAAGGATTTTGAGGATATTGGAATAAATTATGATAATAATGTTGTTAATGATAGTGAGTTAGATGATCCTGCAGTTATTACTTATACTAGTGGTACTACTAATCCTGGAGTTCCTAAAGGGGTACTTCATAGTAATAGAAGTTATGCTACTATTGCTAGGTTTAAGGATAGAGATATAACTAATTTAACTAATATGGATGGTATTAAATCTTTGTGTCATATTCCTGTTTATACACATATGGAGTTGTGTACTTTGATGGATGGATTGTTTCATGGGTGCACTTTATGTTTGGAGCCAGTTTATGATAAGGATTTCTTTAAGTATTCAGTTATAATGCATAGAGCTAATTATCAGCCTGGTAGTCAAGGATTTAATTATGATTTGTGTTATGCTTTAGAGCATGATGAGGAGTTTAGAAGATTATGCGATGGCCTTGCTGGTGATGGTTATCGTAATGGACAACTTGGTGAGTTAATTGCTCCAACGATTACTGGTGAAGGTATGGATAAGGGTAGTGAGAAGTACTTTAATAAAGTAGCACGTAAGCATAAGTTTGGAGTTAAGAAGTTACATTTTCCAGTTTGTTATTCAATTGGTGGAGGAACTGGAGAAGCAAGTGGAGTATTTACAACATTATTTAAGAGTTATATGGAAAAGTTGCCACCTTATACTTTTAGTAAGGAAGGAATTGGTCTTAATGTGTTACCTTTTGCTGAGGTTGTAATTTTAGATGAACAGGGAAATTATCGTAAACCTGGTGATAAAGGGCTTATTGGTGTTAAGAGTCCTTGTGATATGATGGGTTATTATTATACTGGTGATGATTTTTCTAAGCTACATGTTGATAGTCCATATATTGAAGCAGAGGATGGCAGAAGATTTTTAGTTATGAGTAATGTTGCTTATATGACTAAAAGTGGTAGTGTTAAGATTAAGGATAGACTTAATAATAATGTTATTCTTGATGATGGAGAGGTTATTCCTGTATATGAGATTTGTGATGCAGTTTTAGATGATACAAAGAATATTATGACAGGTTCTTTTGTTAAGATTAGTGATGAGTATATTGGTGAAGCTTATGTTATGCATATTATATTACAACCTGAAGCAAATAAAGAGAAAGCCCTTGCTAGTTTAAGTAAGAGATTGAAATCTAAGTTTAGCCCAGAGTTGTTAGATAAGTTATATGTACGTGTTAGAAGTATAGAAGAAGGTTTTCCAGTTGCACCTAGTGGTAAGAGAGATATTCATCCTTTGATTGAAGAAGGTTATAGTTCTAAGTGTTTAAGTGTGAAGAACCTTTTATATGTTAATACTAAAGGTAAAGATAAAGTCTTAAAGAAATAGACTTATCTTTTTTTTTGTGATAATATTTTATTATAGGAGGCTTGTATGAAGTATATTTATATTATTGGTTTTTCACTTATTTATTCGTTTGTTTTAAATTTGGTTTATTTTAAGAAGAATCATTTACAGACAAGGGAGACAAAATATTATTCTATTTTGCTTATTGTTAATTTAATTGGGCTTGTTGGAGAGACTATGTGTTCTATTGTTGGGTTTACTTTTCCAGAAAATAGTCCGATATCTCATTTTTTTACAAAGACTTTTATGAGTACTTTAACTTGTTTTACCATTATGATGAGTCTTTATATTTATTCGTTGTGTTTAAGTGATAAAGAAAGTATTTTTGATAAGGTTAAAAAATTTAGTTTGGCATTTTTAATTTTTAGTATTTTTGTAATTTTTGCTTTACCGATTACTACAGCGGTAGGTTTTGCGACTGGACCATCTTGTGATTATGTTTATAATGTAGGTACAGTTCTTATTACGCTTAGTATTATTACGACGTTAGTTTGTTTTAAGAAGATTGATATTACAAAAGCAATTCCATTTTTTGCTTTTACGGTTTTTAATATTGTAATTGCGTTTATTCAAAGACTTAATCCGCAGGTTACTCTTACTACTTCTATGGAAACTTTAGTACTATTTATTATGTATTTTACTATCGAGAATCCTGACTTAAAATTACTTGCTGAGGTGCAGAAGGCAAGAAATTTATCTGAGCAGACTAGTAATGAAAAGAGTAATTTTTTAAATGTTGTTACAATGGATATTAAGGATAAGCTTGATAAAGTAGAGGTTATAAGTAATAATATTGCTTCTTTAACTAAGAATAAAGATATTTTATATGAAGTAAGTGAGCTTAACAATATTGTTAATGTTTCTAGAAATAATATTAGGCAGACAATTGATATTTCATCATTAGATTCTAAGTATATTAAGAATATTAAAAACAAGTATAATGTAAAGTTACTTTTGGATGGTGTATATTTAAGTAGTAAAGAAAAAGCACATGATGGAGTTGATTATAGATTTGTTTTAAGTGAAGGAATGCCAGAGTATTTATTTGGAGATTCAATGAAGGTTAAGCAGATATTAAATTCTGTTTTGGATAATGCTTTAAAGTATACTAATAAGGGTTTTGTTGAGTTTAGAGCTAGTGCGATTATTAAGTATGATGTTTGCAGGCTTATTTTGGTTGTTGAGGATTCAGGATGTGGTATTGATATTTTAAAACATAATGAGATTATGACTAATCATAATGAGATGAGTGATAGTGATATTGAAAATATTGATAATAAGATAGTTAGTCTTTCAGTTGTTCGTAAGATGCTTAATTTACTAGGAGGAACTATATCAATTAATAGTGAGAATGGTAAGGGGACTAAAGTACAGATTATCTTGGATCAAAGAATAGCTTTTGGGGAGAAGTCTAGTGAAGATAAGGTTATAGATAAGTATAATGAAACTTTACTTAGTAAGAAACGTATAGGGGTTGTTAGTTTAAGTGATAAGAGTGTAAAGGTTATTAAGAATACTTTAAAGAGAGATTGTGATGTTCATATTTTTGATGTTACTTTGGATTTGCTTAATGAACTTAGAAGTGAGGTACGTTATGATTTAGTATTTATTGATGAGGATATGGAGAAAATAGATGCTAGAAGTTTTATTTATAAGATAAAGAAGGAGGACATAGAGTGCCCAGTGGTTGTGCTTTGTAATGAGATTAATTTTAATACGAAGAAGGAACTTCTTAATGATGGTTTTACAGGAGTTATGAGTAAAAACCTTAGTAAAGATGATGTAAAAGAGTGTGTAAATAAATTATAATTCGACAAAAGTTTACGTTTGTTTACAATTGTTTACAAAATAATTTCTATGGTTATGACGAAGTTTGTATTATAATTGATTTGTGTGTTAGTACGATATGGAAAATTAAAGAATGAATAAAATACGTGTTTTTATGGTTGATGATAGTAGTGATGCTGTTAATGACGTAAAGAAGTATTTTAGTGATTGTGGTGATATTGAGGTCGTTTTAAGTGCAAATGATGGAGTAGAGGCAGTTAAAATAATTGAAGAGCGTGCACATGATTTTGATGTACTTATCATGGATTTAATTATTCCAAAGTTGGATGGTTTAAGTGTTTTAGAAACTATTCGTAAGAAGGGGATAAATGTTAAGAGTATTGTTACTACTAATATAAACTCTACTTTAGTTATTAATAAATGTATGGATGAGGGTGTTAACTATTATATGCTTAAGCCTTATGATATGGCTTCTTTGTATTCAAGAGTGAGAGAGGTTTATAGAACTAGTAGTAAGGAATTATTTCTTGATGATAAGTCTTTAAATGGGGCGATTACTGATATGTTACATTCTTTAGGAATTCCATCTCATATTAAGGGTTATTCTTATATTAGGGATAGTATTAGTTTGATGTATAAGAATCCATCGATGATAGGAGCAATTACAAAGGAGTTATATCCTGAGGTTGCTTCAATGTATGATACAACGTCTAGTAGAGTTGAAAGAGCAATTAGACATGCGATTGAGGTTAGTTGGAGTAGAGGAGATTATGATTTGATGGAGTCTTTGTTTGGACATTCTGTAGATTATGATAGAGCTAAACCTACTAATTCTGAGTTTATAGCGACTCTTGCAGATAGATTGAGGTTAGATAATTGTTTTTGAATATATTTGATAAATCTTCCGCATTATATCATAAGATATAAAAGGAGGATTTTTTTATGGACAAGTGTTTTAATAAAGATGTTTGTATGATATTAAAGTCTGCAGAGGGAGAGATGCTTAATTTAAGGCATCCTTATGTTGGGACGGAACATTTGCTTCTTGCTTTGCTAAAAAGGGATAGAGTAAAGAAAATATGTTATAAGTTTAATTTGACTTATGCTGGTTTTAGGGATGAACTTGTTAGATTAATTGGTCAGGCTTCTAAGAAAAGTGAAGTTATTTTATATACACCACTTCTTAAATTAGTTATTGATAATGCTTATAATAAAAGTTATGATGAGCATAAGGAAATGGATGAGTTATATTTACTTTCTTCTTTGTTTGGGGAAAGTGATGGAATAGCGCTTAGAGTGGCTTATAATATGGGAGTTGATACAGATGCACTTGTTAAGGAACTTGATAAGCCGAAGATTTTATCAACTATTGGGGTATGTTTAACTGATAAGGAAATAGATAAGATTTATTTAAGGGATAAGGAACTTGATGAAGTGATGGAGATACTTTTAAGAAAGGGTAAGAATAACCCTTTACTTGTTGGTGATCCGGGAGTAGGAAAGACGGCGATAGCATATGAACTTGCCAGGAGGATAAAGTGTGGAAATGTGCCAGATAGATTAAAGGGGAAAGAGGTTTATTTGGTTAGTACTTCTAGTTTGGTTTCAGGTACTAAGTATCGTGGTGAGTTTGAAGAGAGAGTAAATGGACTTATTAATGAGGTTATTCGTAATGGGAATATTATTTTATTTATTGATGAGATTCATACGATTATGAAGACAGGTTCTAGTGAGGCTGGAGTTGATGGTGCTAATATTTTAAAGCCTTATTTAGCAAGGAATGATTTAAAGATTATTGGTGCTACTACTAAAAGGGAGTATGATGAGTATTTAAAGAAAGATGGGGCTTTTGCGAGAAGGTTTGCGAAGGTGATTGTTAATGAGCCTAGTTTAAAGGATACTGTTACAATATTAAATAAGTTAAAGAAGAGTTATGAAGATTTTTATAATTTGAAGATTAATTCTAATGTTATTAAGTATTTAGTAGATTTGTGTGATAAGTATTTACCTAATAGTTATAATCCTGATAAGTCTATAGATATATTAGATACTAGTTTATCTAAAATTGCTTTAGAAGGTAAGAAACGTATACTTACGAAGGAAGATGTGTATGAAGTAATAAGCAAGAGGTGTAATATTTCTTTGGTTAGTGATGAGAATTTGGATAAGGTAAGGGCGGTGCTTAGTGATAAGTATTCAGAGGCGCTTGCTGATAATGTTGTTAAGATGTTTAAGTGCACTGATAAAAGTAAGTATATGGTATTTAGTGGTAGTGATGATAAAAGACATGCTCCATTTGATATAGGTAAGTGTTTAGGTGTTAATGTGATTGATATAGATTGTGCTCTTTATAATGATGAGTATAGTTTAAATAAGTTTGTGAGTACTAATTATTTATATAACAAGATTAGTGATAATCCTTTTTCTTTGGTGGTATTTGATAATTATAACAAGAGAGGAAGGGTTTTGGATAATATAATTAGGATGATGAAGGATAAAGGGTATATTGAAAATAGTATGAATGAAAGACTTTATTTAGATAAGTCCGTGATGTTTTTAATTGATGAAGATATTAGTACTAAAGTAGGGTTTGCGGCTAGTTAGGGCTTGTGTTATAATATTTGTTAGGAGGCATTATGAAAATATATAATACATTAACTAGAACTGTTGAAGAGTTCGTTCCTTATGAGGAAGGAAAGGTAAAGTTTTATACATGCGGCCCAACTGTTTATCATTATGCTCATATAGGTAATATGCGTAATTATATTGGACATGATATTTTGGATAAGACACTTAGATATTTAGGATATGATGTTAAGAGAGTTATGAATATTACTGATGTTGGACATTTAAAAAGTGATAGTGATAGTGGTGCGGATAAAATGGTTGAGAGTGCTAAGGCAGAGCATAAGCGTGTAATGGATATTGCTAAGTTTTATACTGATGCATTTTTTAAGGACTTTGATGCGCTTAACTGTCGAAGACCAGATGTTGTTAGTCCCGCTACTGATAATATAGATGAATATATTAAGATAATAAATGTTTTACTTGATAAAGGTTATGCTTATAAGTCTGGAGGAAATGTTTATTTTGATGTTAGTAAGCTTACAGATTATTATAAATTAACTAATCATAAAGAAGATGATATGGTTGTTGGTGTTAGAGATGGTGTTGATTATGATGATAGTAAGCGTAATCAGGCAGACTTTGCTTTATGGTTTACTAAAAGTAAGTTTGAAGATCAAGATCTAAAGTGGGATTCACCTTTTGGAACTGGTTATCCAGGATGGCATATTGAGTGTACTGGTATTAGTTTAAAATATTTAGGCGAGCACTTAGATATTCATGGTGGAGGAGTAGATAATATTTTTCCACATCACACTAATGAGATAGCGCAAAGTGAGGCTTATTTAGGTCATAAGTGGTGTAATTATTGGTTTCATAATGAACATTTGATGGATGAGACTGGTAAGATGAGTAAGAGTAAGGGTGCTGTATTATCAGTAAGTGTTCTTATGGAAAAGGGGTATAATCCACTTGCATTTAGACTTATGTGCTTACAGAGTCATTATCGTAAGCAGTTAGTATTCTCTTATGAAGCTCTTAATCAAGTTGAAGCACAGTATGATAAACTTATTAATCGTATCGGTTTAATTAAAGATGAGGGAGACTTAGATGAAGGAGAGTTTGCTTCTTATAATGATAAGTTTATGGAGAGTTTGTCTAATGATTTAAATACGGCAAATGCAATAACTTTAGTGTATGATTTACTTAAAGATGAGATGGTTAATGGTCATACTAAGTTAGAGTTACTTAGAAATTTTGATAAAGTTTTAAGTTTGAATTTAGTTGCTGAGAAGAAGATAAGTGCAGATCATGATAAGATTATGAAGTTAATCGAGGCTAGAAATGATGCGAAGAAGAAACGTGATTTTGAACTTGCAGATACAATTAGAGATGAACTTAAAGCAAAGGGAATTATTTTGATTGATACAAGGGAAGGCACTACCTATAAGGAGGTATAGATGGATTTACTTTATTTAATTGCTATTTTAATTCCCTTAATGGCTCAGATTTATGTAAGTACCAGTTATAGTAAGTTTAGAGTAGTTAAGAATGGTAAGGTGTTAACAGGACTTGATACTGCTAAGAAGATATTAGAAGCTAATGGTCTAGGAGATTTATATGTTGTTGAGACTAAAGGGAAGATGACTGATCATTATGACCCAACTAGAAAGACAGTTAGATTATCAACAGAGGTTTTTCATGGTGATAGTGTAGCGTCACTTGCTATTGCTGCACATGAATGTGGGCATGCTATTCAAGATAAGGACGGATATTTCTTTATGAGATTGCGTAGTTTTATCTATCCTGTAGTTAATCTAGGAACAACATTTGCTTATGTGTTACTTATTATTGGGGCTATTTTAGAAATGCATAATTTAATTATGCTTGCGATAGCATTATATGGTCTTGGTTTAGTTTTCCAGCTTATTACTTTACCAGTTGAGATAGATGCTAGTAAAAGAGCACTTAATAATTTAAATGAGTTAGAGCTTACTGATAATACTGATGCAAGCGGAGCAAGTAGAATGCTAAGGGCAGCGGCTTATACATACGTTGCTGGTGTGTTATCTAGTGCGTTAGAGATTATTAGATTACTTGCTATATTTGGAAGAGATAGAGATTAATATAAAATTGGTGGAAAAAGCCAATTTTTTTAAGGGTTATTTTTTTTGAATTAACTAGTAAAAGATGGGAATAATAGAATTGTATTTTTAAGTATTATTAGTTTGTTTTTTACTTGATGAAAATTTTATTGACTTAAGCAAACAAATGTATTAATATAGTTGGTGTTAGGAGATGAGCGAATGTTTGAGTTAGTTTCTAAGTATAAACCTAGTGGAGATCAGCCTGAGGCAATTGATGAACTTGTTAAAGGTGTAGAGGAAGGCAAGAAAGCACAAGTATTATTGGGGGCTACTGGTACTGGTAAGACTTTTATGGTTGCTAATGTTATTGCAAGGGTTAATAAACCTACATTAGTTCTTGCTCATAATAAGACACTTGCTGGACAGCTTTATAGTGAGTTTAAAGAGTTGTTTCCAAATAATCATGTCGAATACTTTGTTTCTTATTACGATTATTATCAGCCAGAAGCATATGTACCATCTACGGATACTTATATAGAAAAGGATTCTAGTATTAATGATGAAATAGATGAACTTAGACATGGGGCGACTAGTGCTTTGATTAATTATAAAGACACGATTGTAGTAGCTTCTGTTTCTTGTATTTATGGTATTGGAGAGCCAGAAGAGTATAAGAATAATATGCTTATTTTAAGTGTTGGGGATAAAATTAAACGTAATACGATAATTGATAGATTGGTGTCAATGACTTATGAAAGAAATCAGCTGGATTTTCATCGTGGAACTTTTAGAGTTAATGGTGATGTGATTGATATTGTGCCAGCAAGTGAGAGAAAAAATGGTATTAGAATTGAACTTTTTGGTGATGAAGTTGATCGCATTTGTGAGTTTGATGTTTTAAGTGGAAATGTTATTCAAAATATTAAGCATATTACTTTATTTCCGGCTAGTCACTTTGTTACGGGTGATGAGAAACTTGCTGAAGCAATTAAGAGGATTGAGAAGGAAAAAGATGAACAGGTAAAATATTTTCATGATAATGGTAAGTTAATTGAGGAGCAAAGAATTAAAGAAAGATGTGAGTATGATTTAGAGATGCTTAGGGAAACTGGCTTTTGCCATGGTATTGAAAATTATAGTAGACATTTAGCACTTAGAGGAGAGGGTGAAACGCCATCTACTTTGATGGATTTCTTTGGTGATGATTATTTACTTATTGTGGATGAATCACATGTAACTCTTCCTCAGGTTAAAGCAATGTATAATGGAGATAGGATGCGTAAACAAACACTTGTTGATTATGGTTTTAGACTTCCTAGTGCACTTGATAACAGACCACTTAAGTTTGATGAGTTTAATGCTAAGATTAAAGAAGCTATATATATATCAGCCACTCCTGGTGATTATGAGTTATCGCTTACTGGCGGTAAATTTACGGAAGCAATTATTCGTCCAACTGGGCTTTTAGACCCAGAAATTGAGGTTAAACCGACTGAAGGTCAAATAGATGATTTAATTGGAGAGATTAATGATAGAGTTAGTAAGAATGAGAGAGTTCTTGTTACGACGCTGACGATTAGGATGGCTGAAGAACTTACTAATTATTTAAAGAGTGTTAATATAAAAGTTGCTTATTTGCATAATGAGGTTAAGACTTTTGAAAGGCTTAGAATTATACGTGATTTAAGACTTGGTAAGTATGATGTTATTGTTGGTATTAACCTTCTTAGGGAAGGTATAGATATTCCAGAAGTTAGTTTGATAGCAATTATGGATGCTGATAAGCAAGGGTTCTTGCGTAGTGAGAGAAGTTTGATACAAACTATTGGTAGAGCAGCACGTAATCAAAATGGGCATGTTATTATGTATGCTGATACGATTAGTGATGCGATGGATAAAGCGATTAAGGAAACTAGAAGGCGTAGAAGTATCCAGGAGGCATATAATAAAGAACATGGTATTGTACCTAAGACAGTTGTCAAGGAAATTAGAGATTTAATTTCTAATGAAGTCAAGGATGAAAGCAAAGAGAAACTTAGCAAGAAGGAGTCTCGTGAGATGATGCAAAAGGTTGAAAATGAGATGCGTAAGGCAGCTAAGGAACTTGATTTTGAAAGAGCAATGCAATTAAGGGATATATTGTTTGAAATGAAAGCAAATGAAAAATAAAATGCAAACTAATTATTTGTTTTGCATTATTGATCATTATAGTTTATACTCGTGTTAGAGGTGAATTATGAAAAAGGGTATATGGTGGTTATTTGGTGGTATTGGTTTAAGTGCAATTGTGTTTGCAGTTCTTTTGGCTACTAATGTTGTTAGTTTACACGATAATTCTTCAAATGATAATAGTAATAATAATTTAGTTAATAATGAAGAAGATATTTGTAAGCTTAATAAAAAAGTTGATGGGGTGGAATACTTATTTTTAGTTAGTAAACTAGAGGACTTGTATTATTTAAATGTCTATTATATTGGAGATAGGGCAGAAGGTCTTTTATATCGTACTGATATTGAGTATTCTGGTGAGTGTAATGAAGAGTTAACTGAATATGTTAGTAGAAAATTAATTAATTCTGACGAAGAATATAATTATTATTTATATCGTTATCCTACTGGTCCAAGTTTTAGGTTAGTCTTAGTTGCTAGTCATAAAAAATATGAATATATGTATAATATGTTGGAACTTGGTTATGATCATAATGATTTGGTAACAAAAGTTCAAAGTGGTAAAAAAGATTATGTTTTGAGTGAAATTGTTGAATTGGATGGTAATGCCCGTATTTCAAATGGTAAGCTTTATTTTATTGATGATAGAACGCAAGGTGGCACAGTTAATATTGTTGATTGTGATGAAGTTGGTGTTCATGAAGAGTATGTATTTGAATTTGGAAATGGTACATTTACTAAACAAAAAAGTGGCGACTTATATTTTTCTACACAAGAAAAATGTTAAAAAAAGTGAGAAATTAATCTCACTTTTTTAAGTAGTATTCATAATATTCATCGTATGTTATTCCTTCATTATATACTTTAGTTGCAGTATCTATTCCAACATAACGATAATGCCATGCTTCATAAGAATAACCGGTGATATTTTCTTTATCTTTTGGGTATCTTAGAATGTAACCGTATTTATGGGCGTTTGTTTGCATCCACTTGAAGCTTTCAGTAGCTTCAAATTTGTCATTTTTATCATTGTAATCAGCAACGTCAATTGCTAGGCCAGTTTCGTGTTCACTAGATCCTGCTCTTGCGGCATATGCATCTGCTTTTTTAGTTCCAAATGATGCTTTGTAGTCTTTCCATACATCCTCTTGGTCTTGATAGGTTCTGTATGATGAGACAATTAGAATTGTGTATCCTTCTTTTTTAGCATCGTCTGCTAAACTAATAAAGGCATCATAAGCTTCTTTATTAAGTTTTTTATTATCTCCATAGCTATAGGTTTTACTTATGGTTTTTAAGTCTTCTACTTCATAGTCTTTACTTAACGCATTATATTTATTTACGAGCATGGTGTTTCCTTTAGAAGTGTCGGTTATTTCCATGTTTTCGTAATAGTTTTGGTCTCTGTGAACATTTACTAGTGCGATGACTTCGGTTAAATTTATTTCTGGATTTTTATCACTATAAGCAATATATTTATCTAAATTCTTGATTAAAAAGTATTTTTCGTTTAAAATGTTTATTAGTTTTTCATTTTTTTCTGTGGTTAGTAGTTTTTCAATTCTTGTTTTGTCTAATTTTTCTAGAAGTAAGTCTGTTTCTTCTTTGGTGTAATTTTTTTCAAGTAGTTTGTATTCATATGTCTGATGGTATTTGTATGTTTTATATGATTTGATACCAACGATTGATATAATTATAATGAATAGCAAAATAATTAGTTTTCTTTTGAATTTTTTCTTTAATTTTAATTTTTTCTTTGTCATGATAACCTCGCTATTTTAATTATAACATAATTAGAGTGGTTTGTTATTTTATTATTTAATAAAGTAGTGTATAATATAGAAAATAGGAAAGTGATTTTAATGAATAAAGTTTTAATTTTTGGACATCGTAAACCAGATACAGATAGTGTATGTGGTGCGATAAGTTTAAGTTATTTAAAAAATGCGATTGGGGTAGCATCTGAGCCTCGCGTTTTAAGTGAGATTAATAAAGAAACTGAGTTTGCACTTAAAACTTTTGGAGTAGAGACACCGAAGTATTTAAATGATGTAAAGTTACAACTTAAAGATGTAAAGTATAAGAAAAAATATTATGTAAATGAAAATACATCAATTTACGATACTTATAATTATATTTCAGATAAGAAGATTACAGGTATTCCGATAGTTGATGATGCTAAAAAGTTTATCGGGTATGTTTCATTAAAAGAAATTGCTAGTGAACTTATTATTAGTAGTTCAAATTATTTAGATACTACTTTTGATAATATTGCACAAACATTAAATGCTAGTAGTTATATTAAGTTTGATGATGAAATATGTGGTAATACGCTTGCTGTTGCACTTCCTTACAGAATGTTTATTGATAGTATTCCTCTTGGAGATAAGTCAATTGTTATTGTAGGTGATAGAGAACATATAATTGATCATGCAATTAAAAAGAAGGTTAAACTACTAATTATTATTAATAATAGAAATTTAACTTCTGATGAGTTACTTCTTGCTAAGAAGAATAAAGTTAATGTCATTATTACACCATATGATACATTTAAAACTGCTAGAACTATTATTTTATCAAATCCAATTAAGAATATTAGAAGAGCTGCATCTGCTGTATGTTTTAATACACAGGATTATTTAAGTGACTTTTTAGATATTAGTAATAAACTTAAACATACTAATTATCCACTCTTAAATAATAATGGGTATTGTGAGGGAATGCTTCGTGTTATAGATACGAGTGAACTTATGAGAAAAAAGGTTATTTTAGTTGACCATAATGATCCTGCTCAGAGTGTCGAGGGGTTAGATGAAGCCGAGATTGTTGAGGTTGTTGATCATCATAACATAGGCAACATTAGTACACATAATCCGATTAATTTTAGAAATATGAGTGTTGGGTCTGTTAATACAATTATTTATACTTTATTTAATGAGTATAAGGTTAAGATTCCTAGAGAAATAGCTGGGTTGATGCTTAGTGGAATTGTTTCTGATACACTTTTATTTGCTAGTCCAACGACAACTGATTTAGATAGAGAGACAGCAAGAAGTCTTGCAAAAATTGCTAAAGTTGATTTAGAAAAGTATGGTATGGATTTACTTGCTAGTGGAGTTAGTATTAAAGGTATGAGTATTGATGATGTTATTTATAAAGACTTTAAAAATTATGTTGCTGGTGAATATAAGATAGGTATCGGTCAGGTGTTTACAACAACTTTTGATGATTATGAGGCTGATATTTCAAAATATGTTGATAGATTAGATGAGATTGCTGTAAATAATGATTATAAAGTTGTTTGTTTATTTGTAACGGATTTTATTAATAATAATTCTTATGCTTTATTTAATAGGTCTGCTGCTGATATATTAGCTGAAGCTTATAGTTTGCCAAGTATAGAAGAGGGCGAGTTACTTAAGGGCTTTGTATCAAGAAAGAAACAGATTGTTCCAACGATTTTAGAAATACTAGAAAAAAAATAATATGCATGTCGCATATTTTTTTTATGTAAGTTCATATGTTTAAGTGGAGGACATATGAACGTTTATAATGGATTAAGTGATGAAGAAGTAAAGAAGTATCGTACGTTATATGGTGATAATGAAATTAAAAGAACTAAAAAAAATTCTTTTTTTAAGTTGTTTCTGGAGTCGCTCGGGGATCCGATGATAAAAATTCTACTTATAGTTTTGGCCTTGAAATTTGTTTTTTTATTTGCTGATAATGATTGGTTTGAAACTTTGGGAGTGTTAATAGCCATATTTTTGGCGTCTTTTATATCAAGCATAAGTGAGTATGGAAGTTCTAAGGCTTTTGAGAGTTTATTATCTAAAAATAGTGTAAAAGAAGTTAAAGTTAAACGTAATAACAAAGTTATTTTAATAAATATTAATGATATTGTAGTTAATGATATTGTTTCGTTAAATAGTGGTGATATTGTTCCAGCAGATGGAGTAGTAGTTAGTGGTAGTGTTTTTGTAAATGAAGCCTGTATAAATGGTGAGTCTAACGATACATTTAAAACTGCTGTTAATGGTAGGGCTCATGAAAATAATAAATTATACCGAGGAACGATTATTTCTAATAATGAGTGTTTGATGAAAGTTCAGTTGGTTGGAACAAATACGATTTATGGAAAGATTGCACTTGAACTTCAGGAAGATACTGCTGAAAGTCCATTAAAGTATAAACTTAGGCACTTAGCGAAAATTATAAGTAATATTGGTTATGTTGGTGCTTTTTTGGTATTTTTTTCTTACCTGTTTTCAAACATTATTATTCAAAATAATTTTAATATATCTTTGATTAAGGATACTATTACTAATGTTCATTTGATGAGTGAATATCTTATATCCGCAATTACTTTGGCAGTTACGATAATTATTGTAAGTGTTCCTGAGGGGTTACCAATGATGGTTGCTTTAGTTCTATCGACGAATATGAAAAAGATGATAAAACAGAATGTCTTAGTTAGAAAATTGGTTGGCATTGAAACAGCAGGCTCTATTAATTATTTACTTAGTGATAAGACTGGTACTATTACTAATGGTAAAATGAGTGTAAATGGAATTGTTCAATATGACGGAAAACTTTATGAGAATGAAGTTGTACTTAATAAAAATCCTGACTTTTTTGATTTAATTGGTCGCTTGATTATTTTAAATAATGATACTATTGTAAGTGATGGTAAATTAATATCTGGTAATTCGACAGATAAGGCTTTATATTCTTTTATGAGTTTTAAATGTGGTGATAAAGTTATTTCAAAAGAAGTTTTCGATAGTAATAAGAAGTATTCAAGCGTAAAAACGGAGAATTATACATACTTCAAGGGCGCTTCTGAGGTTATTTTGCCAAAATGTACTGCTTATTATAATAATGGAAAAATTGATAGGTTGTTGGACATAGAACAAATTAATAATAATATACTTAAATATACAAGCAAAGGATACAGAGTTATAGTTTTGGCATTTTCTAAAAATAACGATTTAACAAATTTGATATTTGCAGGATTTGCAATTTTAAAAGATGAAATACGTAAGGATGCTAAAGAGGGAATTACACTTATTGAAAAAGCAGGTGTACGCCTTATTATGGTTACCGGTGACTCAATTGATACTGCTATGTTTATTGGTAGAGAACTTGGTCTTATTAAAAAGGGTGATATTTGTTTGACTAGTAATGAAATGTCTTTAATGAGTGATGAAGAGTTAAAGGCAAGTATTTCTCGTGTGCGGATAGTTGCTAGGGCTAAACCGAATGATAAAAGTAGGCTTGTTAGAATAATTGAAGAACTTGGATTTATTGTTGGAATGACTGGTGATGGGATAAATGATGCGCCGGCGTTAAAAAAAGCCAGTGTAGGCTTTGCTATGGGAAGTGGTACTGAGGTTGCAAAACAGGCTTCTGATATAGTTATACTTGATGATAATATTAAGAGTATAAGTCTTGCTATTTTGTATGGAAGAACTATATTTAAAAATATTAGGAAGTTTATTGTATTTCAGTTAACAATGAATATAGGAGCTATGAGTTTATCAATTATTGGGCCTTTTGTAGGAATAGATACACCAGTTACTTCAATGCAAATGCTTTGGATTAATATGATTATGGATACTCTAGCCGGGCTTGCTTTTGCGTATGAGGAACCTATATTAAGATATATGGATGAAAAGCCAAAAAGTCGTAAGGAGCATATTATTAATAGATATATGTATAATGAAATTTTTGTTACGGGTTTATATTCTTCTTTATTATGTCTTCTTTTTTTGAAATTACCATTTTTTAAATTACTGATAAGGCAAAATCCGGATAATAGATATTTTATGACAGCTTTTTTTACACTTTTTGTATTTATGGGAATTTTTAATGCTTTTAATGCAAGGACAGAAAGATATGATCTTTTGTATTTAATAAATAAAAATAAAATGTTTATTATGATATTTATGTTTGTTTGTTTAATTCAAATTATATTTATCTATTATGGTGGCTCGATTTTTAGAACGTATGGTTTAACATTTATAGAGTTAGCAAAAATTCTTTTAATAAGTTTTACTGTTATACCAGTTGATTTACTGCGCAAATGGTTTTATAAATCAAAGTATAATAGTGATACGTTTTAATTATTTTATGTAGCCATTTTCAATAGTTTTTGTTTCATTAATGTAAATAAATGCTTTACTGTCAAAGGACTTTATAAGAGTTTTTAGATTATTAAGTTCTTTTTTATTGATTTCAATTATTAAATATTTGGAATTTGTTTCGGTTGCGATGGATGTGACTCCATAGCCTTCTTTTTTTATTTTTTTAATCTTTGTACTATCTATATTATTAGATATTATAGTTACAGTGTAGTGACCTTTAATAAACTTTGTACTTATTAAAGTTCCAATATAGGTTCCAGTTGCGTATCCCCCCGCATAGGATATTGGGATAAGAAAAGAATTTATTTCTGTATTAAGGGCTGTTCTGGCAACTTCAAACCAAATGAGCACTTCAAAAAAAGCGATTACTGTTGATATTAGTCTTTTTCCTTTTACAATGTAAACTGTTCGAATGGTATTCATGGAGACATCTATGATTCTGGCACTAAATATTTTGAGACATAAATAAAATAAATTCATGATTATCACTTCATATTTATTGTGAGCAAATTTTAAAATTTTAGTCATTCGTGATTAATGCCCATATCAAAATGCCTAGAGTTCATATGATATATTGGAGGTAAAAAATGTTATTTAGTGTTAATAATGAAGATGTTTTAAAAAGATATTTTAATTTGGAAAAGAAAAATAATTTGTTAGAGCCTAAAGAAGGACTGATTTTAGGTAATATGTTTTTTGATATGTATGAACCATATAAAAATTACAAGCCGAGAGAACTTGTAGCAACAACTGAAAAAGAAAAATTGATGCTTAAAATAAGAGAGTTATCACATGCCGTTGGAGATTTAAATTTGTATTTGGATTTATGCCCAGATGATCGCGATGTATATGAATTATTTAAAAATTATATGATTGAGTTAAACGAATTAACTTGCTTATATTCAGAAAAATATGAAGTTTTAGAGTTAAGTAAAGATGTAAATGGTTCTTATACTTGGGAAAGTGGTCTTTGGCCATGGGAGGTAAAGAAAGATGTTTAAATATGAAAAAAAACTACCTTATCCAATAAATATTCGAAAAAAGAATGTTAAACTTGCAAAATATATTATTACACAATATGGTGGTTATGCTGGTGAACTTGGTGCGGCTTTAAGATATTTTAGTCAAAAGTTTACAATGCCAACTGATGAGGGGCGTGCTTTATTAAATGATATTGCGACAGAAGAATTTGGACATGCAGAAATGATTTGTATTATGGTACACCAACTTCTTCATGGTGCTAGTAAGGAAGAACTTATGAATGCTGGTTTAACAGGGACGTACGTAGAGCACGGGTTTGGTATTTATCCAATGGACGTTAATGGAGTAGCTTTTGATGCTAAAACTTTTGCTTCGACTGGTGATGCTGTAGTTGATTTAGCTGAGGATATGGCAGCAGAAGAGAAAGCAAGAATAGTTTATGAACATTTAATTGACATTGCTGATGATGAGGATGTTATTGATGTTTTATTATATTTGAGACAAAGAGAAGTTGTTCATTATAATATGTTTAAGACATTATATAAAAAATATAAAGAGATGAAGAAATAATCTTCATTTTTTTTTGGCGTTATGATAAAATTAAGTAGAGGTGTAGAATGAGAAAAAATAAATATATTAGGTTACTTACTATATTATTAATAACAATAATTGCTACTATTTTAGTATGTAATATATATAGAAATTATGAAAATAACAAATTAAATAATAGTTATATTGCAAAATATGTCACGAATATTTCGATTAATGATTTATCTAATGCTATAGTTGAGTCTGGGGATAATACATTTGTCTATTTTGGCGTTACAGGCGATGATAATTTTTATAAAATGGAAAAGGAGTTAAAAAAATCTGTTATAAACTATCATATGGAAGATGAATTTTTATATGTAGATGCAAATAAAATGAAGGTTTCCACAGCAAATGAGTTATTTGATACTGATAAGAAAATTCAAAGGTTTCCAGCGATAGTTTATTTAAAAAATGGTAGTGTATTAGAGATTTTAGATAGTTCTATGCATACTTTAAATTGTAGTGATTTTAATAATCTTTTGGATACTTATGAGGTAAAAGATAATGAGTAGAATAAACATTGTATTATTTGAACCGGAAATACCTGGAAATACTGGGAATATAATGCGTACTTGTGCAGCGACGGAATGTTACCTTCATCTTATTGAACCACTTGGTTTTAGTTTAAGTGAAAAATATTTAAAGAGAAGTGGTGTTAATTATTTAGAAAACTGTCATTATTTTCTGTATGATGATTTAAACGATTTTTTTACGAGGTGTAAAGGAAAATATTATTTTTTTACAAGGTATGGGCATAAGCCACATTCTGACGCAAATTTTGTATTGAATGATGAAGAGGATATTTATTTGATTTTTGGCAAAGAATCAACTGGGTTACCGTTGGATTTGCTGAAGAAGAATATTGATAATTGTTATAGAATTCCAATGAGTGATAATGTTAGAGCACTAAATGTTTCCAATTCTGTGGCAATTGCACTTTATGAGGCTTTAAGACAAAATAATTATATGAATTTGCTGTTAGATGAGCCATTTAAAGGAAAAAATTTTATTGAGGAATCATAAAAAACTCTAGATTATTTTCTAGAGCTTTTTTGTAAATAATGGGTGCTTATGTAAATTAAACTTCTTTTATTTCAATAGCACCTGTTGGGCAACATTCTGCGGTATTTTTTGTGTTTTCTGTTACTGTTTCATTAATAACATCACTTTTACCATCTTTATCAAATGAAAAGTTTTCGCTGCACATACTTACGCACATACCACATTTGATACATAAATCTTTATTTACTGTAACTTTTTCCATAGTTCCTCCAATATCATTATACCCAAAGATTTTATAAATTCAACAAAAACTATAAAAATAGTGTAAAATATGTTATTATAATATTGAGTAGGTGATAACGTGAATCGAATGGATAAATATGCAGATGAAACGCCAGAATTAAAGAGAAGAGTCGATAAATACTCAGGTTTGTATGAAAGCAATAGTTCAAGTGATTATGATAAATTCGATGTTGATTCAAATGTTTCTGTTCTTAAAGATAATGCGCGAAGTATTGATGTTGACCAAATAAGAGAAATGCTAGACAAAAAATATAGAGATAATATTCCAAAAAGAAAATCGATAAGTGTTGAATCGACTAATGCTGATGCTGGGGTTGCCTATAAGAAGAGTGATGAAAAGGATTATGATTTAAATGTGATACTTGATAAAGCAAAGCAAAATCGAAAGGTTTCTTATGAGGAGGACAGGTTTAATCGTATAGAAACGAGTTCTAGTGAGAAGTTGATAGATGAAATTAATAGAAAATACAAACCTAAAGAAGAAAGTGAAGAGGCGGCAGAACTTTTAAATTTAATTAATACGATTACAGAATTAGAATTAAAAAATAAAAATAAAGATAGCAATTTTGAACCTGATGATAATGTTGATACTCCAAATTTAATTGCAGCTCAAGAACTTGCTGAAAAAGACGATAATGAAGAAACTTTTTATACAGGAAAACTGGCAATAAAGGAAAAAGATTATGATGATTTTAAGGAAATTCAGGATGATATCAATTCTAATTCTATTGCCATAAAAATATTAATATTTATTTTTGTAATAATTATTTTAGGAATATCAGTTTTTGTTTTAAACAAATATTTAAATTTGGGACTATTTTAAATAGTCTTTTTTCATATAATTAATTATGAAAAAGTTTAAAACTAAGAAAAATTTAAATATACGAATGATGTTCTTTTTAGTAATATTTCTTTTAACTTTAATATTATATTTGGATATTTCATCAAATTTTAGTTCAGGACTAATTTCATTAATCGAGCCAGTAGTAAAGCAAAATTTGACAAAATCGTTATCTGATAATTTTAAACTTTCAATTTTAAAAAATTATGATATAGATAATTTAGTAACAATAAAGTATAACGATAACAACGAACTTGCTGACGTAAATTTTCGAATTAATGATGCTTATAGTTTGGCTTCAGAAATTTGTAATGAATTAAAATTATTTGAATTCAGTTATACTGGTGATTTAGTTAATATTATTGAGAAAGATGAACAAAATATAGTAATGGAAGTACCTGTTTATTATTATTTGCAAAATCCCATTATATCAAACATGGGTCCTAAACAATTTGTAAAACTTAATTATATAAGAGATTTTCTTTATGAAATAAAAGTCGTTGTAAAAAATTATGGGATAAATAGTTTACATATAGAGTTATATTTAAATCTAAAAATTAATAGTCAAGTTTTCTTTATAAAAAATGAAAGTTTTTTTACTGAATATACTATTTTATTATCTTCTAAAATAATTAATGGTAAAATTCCTTCTATTTATGGAACAACTTTTGAAAAAAACACTGGATTTTTGAATATATAGTTAATCTACCTATAGAAATAAATTTATAATTGTGATATATTATGGATAGTGAGGATATATGAATTTTTTTGTTAATCGAGCAATAGATTGTGGAATTGAAAATTATCTACTAAAAAAGAATAATGAGAAATATGATAAATCTCATATTTTTGAAGTTCTTGTTATTGAAATGTTAATTCATATTTATGGTGAGATTAATATTATTAATCCTTATAAATTAAAAGATTCAAAAAGTTTTATAAAAAATTTGCAATTATATGGACTTAGTTCCAAAAGTGTATATCAGTTTATCAATTTAATGGACGAGTATTATAGATGGTTAAGTAGTTCTAATAAGAAAAATGATAATGTTATCGAAAGAATCAAATTTATTTTACTTCAAATGGTACTTAATAAGGTTAGTGAAAAGAATTTGTCTTCTGTAGAAGTAACGTATTATGTTAGATTTTTTGAAAATAAAATTATTGGTCTATCAGAAACTTGTCAATTAATGGGAGATAATAATGTTAATTTTTATAGAATGTGGAAATTAAAGAAGGGTTTTATTGATTCAGAAAGCATTAATTTCACATATGATTTGCTATTGCCTGATTTCTTTGATGAAAAAAAATATAAAGAGTTTGGGATTTCTTTAAATGATATGTCAAAGTTATCAAACGAAACAGTAGAGAAAATAAATAATAAAATTGTTGTCGAGGATGCGGACACAGAGCGAAAGAAAAACAGGTTTGTTATTCCTTTGAGATTAGCAATATCTTCTGGAAATGGTTTTGTTGATACGTTAGTTTTGTTAAGTGTTATGGCTACTGAAATTATGATTGGAATTATAATTGCTGTTTCTGTTATGAAGGGATAATTTATGGAAATTAAAATGATTAATGGAAAGAAATTTGAGTTAATTAAAGACAATGAAGGATTTATACTAGAAGAAGTTGAAAATAAACTTACTGATTATTATGATAATTTTGATTACATTGTTGGAGATTGGGCTTATGGCAAGTTACGATTAAAAGGTTTTTTGGCTGAAGAAAATAAAAAGGTGAAAGATTATAATAATATTAAATTTGTTGAAGAATATATTATTAATAATTGCGCATATCAGTGCAAATATTTTATTTTAAAACGTGAAATTTAGTTGATACAGTATTAAAAATATGTTAATATTTTATGTGTAATATTAGAGAGGTAGGAAATATGAATAATACAGTTAGTTTGACAAAACAAAATGGAGAGAAAATACAAGCTGAAATAATTAGTTATTTTGAAATTGTAGAAACTCAAAAGAGGTATTTATTTTATACTTTGAATGAAGCAGTTGAAAATGGTCTTGTTAAAATGTACGTTTCTGAAGTTTCTGATAGTATGAATGTTACTGATAACATTACTGATGATGAGTGGAATAAAATAAAAGTAGTTATGAAATCTATTTTAACTAATAGTAATAGTGTTGAAATTAAATACTTGAAGTGGGAGGATTAAAATGGGAAAAATTATTATGGCTTCTCCAAAAGTTATTGCTGTAACTTTTGATCAATCTAATAGTATGAAAAATAAATATAATGAATTTATAAAAAATGTTGCAAGTGTAAATCAAACTACTGAGACTGTTTTAGATTCTGATGATTCAATGGTATTTGATTCTTCTGAAAAAAATACTGTTAATAATCTAAGCGGTAATGATAATTTGTTTTCTGCCCAAACACCGAGTGAAACAGTAACTTTAAATGATAATAATTCACAAGGTGCGATAACTAATCCTTTAAATAAAGCAGTTAATGTTGCAATGCAACAAGTTGATGGCGTAACATTATCAAATGCTGAATTGCAGGAACTTGAAGATGGATTAACAGAAGTTATTAAAATTGCTGAACTTTCAATTCATTCTATTATAAGTCAATATCGTGAAAAAGGAAAAAAAGTTAATAATCAAGATTTGAATAGTGCTGTTAATGAAGAAAGTGCTGTCTTAAACGTTGATTCAACTAATATTTTTGATAATCCTAGTGATAGTAAGCGTATAGCATAGTATAAACACTATGTTTTTTTCATATATAAAAGTATGAAAGAATTTATAGAATATAATTATGATTTGAGATGTGATGATTTAGCAATATTAAATAATTTATTGTATTTTAAACATTTAGATAAGTTTTATATTATTTCAAATTTTAATCGTGATGAAGTTGAATTTGAAAAAGTTTTAAATTATCTAATAAGTAATAACTTAAAGTCTTTGAAAGTAGTTATGAATAAGAAGGGTAGTTATATTTCAGAGTTTAATGGAAAAAAATATGTAGTAATGGAAAGTGATTTTGAAAATGAAATCATTGATTTTCCAATATGCATTGGTGGTTTGATTAATGAAAATAATTACTGGAATGAAATATGGGAAAATAGGGTAGTTCAATTAGAAAAACACAAAAGTGAACTATCTTTAAATAAAGATATCTTTTATATATTAAATTATTATATAGGTTTGATTGAAATCTGCATCTATAATTATAATCTTTTAATTAGAAAGTATGGTCAAAAAAATGGTTTGTCGATTCAACATAATCGGATAGAATTTCCTATGTATTCTTTTTCATACTACAATCCTGTGAACTATTTATTTGATTTTGAGTTTCGTGATTTTGCTGAATATTTAAAAATGAGGTTTTTTTACTCGGATTTTTCTACTGATGAGGCAATTAGTGTAATTGATAATTACAACTTTGATAATTTTTCAATTAATATGTTTTTTGTAAGGCTTATTTATCCGACATATTTTTTGGAGTTATATGATATGCAAAACAAAAATAATGTTTATTCCGATTTATTTTATGATTTGTTAAAAAAAAGTTCTCAATATGAAAACTTTATTTTAAAATTAATTACTGCTATGTCTAGCAAATATGAAATTATTATTAAATATCCTTTTATATATCAACGTTAATTACGTCTTTTATTTCTGGAAGTTCTTCTTTTATGGATTCTAAAATACCATATTTAATTGTTTCGTTTTTGTGAGGACAGCACCCACATGCTCCGGTTAGTTTAATATAAACGATATCATCTTCTAATTTTATAAATTCTAAATTTCCTCCATCACTATTAAGGTATGGTACTATTTTATCGATGATTTCTCTTATTTTCTTTTCTTTCATTTTTATTTGTTCCTTTCTTTTAAATTTAAATTTTATATAAATGATATTATCACAAATTGTTATTTTGTTCAATTATGATATTTTACTTCTTTGTTTTGTAATGATATAATTTTATTGGTGATGCTTTATGTATAAAATTAATCAAATTGTCAAAGTTGTTGTTACAGGTTGGACGAAATATGGAGTGTTTGTAAACCTAAAAGATGGCTATACTGGTATGATTCATATTTCTGAACTTGATACGGCATTTGTAAATGATATTGGTAAGTATGTTACTAATAAGGAAGAGATCTTTGCGAAGATTATGTCTATTGACGAAAAAAATAAGCATGTTAATTTATCGGTTAAATGTATGAATTACCGTAACACTTCAGACTTTGATGAAACAATTTCGGGGTTTAGACCATTATATGAAAAACTACCAAGGTGGATGGATGATGAATTTTAAAAAAAGTTCGTTTTAAACGAACTTTAATTTTTTAAAATGGTGTCCTGTTGGGAACTCGAATCCCAGACCCTTTGATTAAAAGTCAAATGCTCTACCTGCTGAGCTAACAGGACAAAAATAAAAATTGGCTGCCTTGGGAGGATTCGAACCGCCGAAATGTCAGAGTCAAAGTCTGATGCCTTACCGCTTGGCTACAAGGCAGTAAATGGTGGAAGGACATAGATTTGAACTATGGAACCCTAAGGAACAGATTTACAGTCTGCCGCGTTTGACCACTTCGCTATCCTTCCAAAAAAATGGTGCCGACAGAGAGAATCGAACTCCCAACCTACTGATTACAAGTCAGTTGCGCTACCTATTACGCTATGTCGGCAAATGGTGGGCGATGTAGGACTCGAACCTACGACCCCCTGCTTGTAAGGCAGGTGCTCTAACCAACTGAGCTAATCGCCCGACAAATAAATAATTTTATGGTGCCCGAGGCCGGACTTGAACCGGCACGAGTTTTTATACTCGCAGGATTTTAAGTCCTGTGCGTCTACCTATTCCGCCACTCGGGCGGGCACTTGTGTCTTAATTGATAAGACTATTTGAGTATAACAATAAAATCAGATTTTATCAATAGTTTTTTTACTTTTTTTAAAAAAAAACGATTTTTTATAAGTCTTTTCACTTATTTTTGTATAAATCGGTCAAAAATTGTTTATTTTGATTGACTAAAAGTTATTTGGTATGCTATAATCAGTTTGTTCCTGTTAGGAAAAATGGAGAAATACCCAAGTCTGGTTGAAGGGACCGGTCTTGAAAACCGGAAGGTCGGTAACGGCGCAGGGGTTCGAATCCCTTTTTCTCCGCCAAAGTATCGCGGGATAGAGCAGTTCGGTAGCTCGCCAGGCTCATAACCTGGAGGCCGTAGGTTCAAATCCTACTCCCGCAACCAATGGTTCGTTAGTCTAGAGGCCTATGACGTCTGCCTGTCACGCAGAAGATCACGGGTTCAAATCCCGTACGAACCGCCATTGAGGCTTCATAGCTCAGTCGGTAGAGCAGAGGACTGAAAATCCTTGTGTCGCTGGTTCAATTCCCGCTGAAGCCACCATTGAGTTTATGTTCTTCTTAAGAAGATTAAAAAACTATACAAATGTATAGTTTTTTTGTTTAAATAAATAATGAAGTGATATTTTTAACTTTGTATTCCGATATTAAAAGTGCTTTGCTATTATTAAAAATATATTCTTTTTGATACATGTTATGTTCCATATTATTTAAAAATGGACTTATAGCACTTGTTATAATAAACGTGATTGTTTTGGAACTTTTAAATTTTATGGCTATTGAATAAATATTGTTATCTTTAAATATTTTAAATTCATTTTGATTTAAAGTATTATCACTAAATAGAATTATTGCAAAGTTTGCAATTAATTTGTTAGTTATTCCGGACTCTTCGTATGGAATTTCGTCACCATTTTTATTTATATTGGATATATAAAATTTTTTTATGTAGTCGGCTGGTATTGTTAATTTTTCTCCTTGTTCGAAGAAGACTGTAATATTGTTTATTTTGCTTAACATTTTTATTGTCACCATCTTAATTTTACTAAAAAAAATAGAAAATGTCTATTTTCTTATAAAAAATTAAAGGAAATCGGGCTTTTTTTTACAACAATAAATAATAGAGGTGAGTTTTAGATGAGCAATTTAAAAAGACTTAGTAATGAATTTTATAGAATCCAGTGTATGAATTGGATAAAAAATGTAGGTAAAGGATATAGTTCGGCTGGAAAAACTTTGGAAAACATCTTGGGCAAAACTGATGATTACGAATCACTTCCGGATTTTGATGGAATAGAGCTAAAAACAAAATTAGATGGTTCAGAACCATATGTTGGTTTAATATCTATTGTTCCAGATAGTGAACCGTTGCTAATTAATTGGCTTTTAAATAATTATGGTTGGTATAGTAGAAAAGATAATAATTATAAAGTTTTTTATGCACAAATATATGGTGATATTTTTACGGATGTAGGATATTATTATTCTTATAAACTTCGCGTTAATTATAAATTAAGAAAACTAGAACTTTTAATAAGAAATAATTTTACAGGCGATATTAATAGTAGAATTTCTTGGTCGTTTGAACAGCTATCTTTACGTCTTAATAAAAAACTGTCTTTGTTGGCTTTGTTTAAAGTAAAGAAATTTTATATGCAGCAAAATAAAACTTATTATTTTAAATATTATAAAATGACTTTGTTTAGATTCAAAAATTTAACTTCTTTTTTAAAAGCGATTGAAAATGGCTATATAAGAATGAATATCAAAATAAATTTTTATAATAAAGAACCATATTATGGAAAATTACATAATAAGGGCACTACTTTTGAAATAATGGAGGATAATTTTAAAGAAATATTCGATGTTATTAATTTAGAATAAAAAGGGGTTGCAGAGTTTAAACAAAAAAATACCATACGAGATGGTATTATATTAATCGATGGTCGAGAAGACAGGATTTGAACCTGCAACCCCTTGGTCCCAAACCAAGTGCACTACCAAATTGTGCTACTTCTCGATTCAGTGGTGCGCCCAAAGGGAGTCGAACCCCTAACCTTTAGATCCGTAGTCTAACGCTCTATCCAATTGAGCTATGAGCGCGTCCTTTTGGCGCATTTCTTTAAAATTACAATGTTAGTATATCACATTTTAAAAAAAAATAAAGCCTTTTTTTAAAAAAAATTATTTTATTTAAAATTTTGCTTTTTTATAGTATAATTAAGAAGAATAAAGAGGTGTTAATATATGAATGATGATTTATTAATTGTTGATGAACAATTTAGAATTGCTAATTATTTATCTTGTGCTCAATTATATTTGAAAGACAACCCATTATTAAAAAGAAAATTAACCATAAATGATATTAAATCAAAATTGGTTGGTCATTGGGGGAGTGCACCTGGGCAAAATTTTATTTATGCCCATTTAAATAGAATAATAACTAAGTATGATTTGGATATGGTGTATGTGTCAGGTCCTGGACATAGCGGTCAAGCATTAATTTCAAACTCCTATATTGAAGGAACATATTCTGAGTATTATCCGAAAATAACTAATGATGAAAGTGGACTAATAAAATTATGCAAACAATTTAGTTTTCCAGGTGGTGTATCAAGTCATGTTTCACCAGAAACGCCAGGCAGTATTAATGAAGGTGGAGAATTAGGATATAGTTTATCTCATGCTTATGGGGCTGCTTTAAATAATCCGAAAATTATTGTAGCTTGTGTTATTGGTGATGGTGAAGCCGAAACCGGTCCATTAGCGGCTTCTTGGAATATAAATAGACTTATCAATCCTGTGACTGATGGCGTGGTGTTGCCAATTTTACATCTTAATGGATATAAAATAGCTAATCCAACTATTTTTTCGAGATTTACTGATGAAGAGTTAAAAAACTATTTTACTGCATTAGGTTATCAGCCTTTTATATTTGATGCTTTTAATAAGGATATTATGGAGTGTCATAGACAAATGGCAAATATTTTAGATACAATCATTGGCAAAATAAAAGTTATTAAAAGTCTGGCAAAAACTGATAATAGATTTAAATTTAAATGGCCTATGATAATAATGAAAACTCCTAAAGGTTGGACTGGAGTTAAAAGTTATGATGGTCATTCTATAGAAGGAAGTTTTAGATCACATCAAATACCTTTCTCTATAAAAAATGATAACGATTTAGAGATTTTAGAAAGATGGTTGAAAAGTTATAAAGTCGATGAATTATTTAATCAAGATGGAAGTATAATAGATACAATTGTATCGAAAATGCCAAAAGGTCATAAAAGAATGAGTGACTCATTAGTAACAAATCAGGGCTTAAAGCACGGCTTGCTAATGCCAGATATTACTAATTATAAAATTAATATTATGCAGCATGGTAGCATTTATAATAGTGACATGTATAGTTTGGGGTCTTATGTTAAAGAAATTGTAAAAATGAATCCTGATTTTATGATTTTTGGACCAGATGAAGCACTTTCAAATAGGTTTAATGAGGTGTTTAAGGTGACTAATAGGCGCTGGAATTTGCCTGTTTTGAAAAATGATGAATACGTTTCTAAAAGTGGACAGGTAGTTGATAGTATATTGTCTGAGCATGTTTGTGAAGGACTTCTGGAAGGATATATTTTATCTGGTAGGTTTGGTTTTTTACATAGTTATGAAGCATTTATAAGAATAGTTGATTCTATGGCAAGTCAACATGCAAAATGGTTAAAAATGTGTAAAGAAATTAGTTGGAGAAAGGATATTCCTTCATTAAATTATATTTTAACAAGCCATTGTTGGCAGCAAGATCATAATGGTTTTACTCATCAAGATCCTGGTTTTTTAAATCATATAGTTACTAAGAAACCAGATATAGTAAGAATATATCTACCTTTTGATGCTAATACATTGTTATGCACTTTTGAACATGTTATTCAAACCAAAAATTATATAAATGTTGTAATTGCCTCTAAGCATCCTAGTTTGCAGTGGCTTAATATGGATGAAGCTAAAGAACATTGTAGTAAAGGTATTTCAATTTTAAATTGGGCTAGTGACGTGGATCCAGATGTTGTTTTAGTAGGCGCTGGAGATACACCAACATTAGAGGTTTTTGCTGCAACTGATATTTTGCGTGATAACATTCCTGATTTAAAAATTAGGGTAGTTAATGTTGTGGATTTAATGAAACTCGTTTCGAATGTTGATCATCCCCATGGTTTAACTAATGATGAATATGATGCAATCTTTACTAAAGATAAACCTATTATTTTTGCATTCCATGGTTATCCTGATTTAATACATCAACTTACTTATAAAAGATTTAATAGAAATTTACATGTTCATGGTTATATTGAAGAAGGGACTATAACAACTCCATTTGATATGCGTGTAAGAAATAGAATTGATCGCTATCATTTAGTTTTGGATGTTTTAAAGTATGTTAAAGTTAATGTTAAGCAGCGAAATGCTTTGCAAAAAAAATGCAATGATACGTTAAGTTATCATGAAAAGTATATTGTTGAAAATGGTGTTGATATTCCTGAAGTAGTAAACTATAAATGGCATGGCAAAACTAATAATATTTGATAATATAAAAAAAATTGGTACTCTGATTTGAGTATCAATTTTTATTTTTTTATATCAATGGCTACATTGGCATTTTCTTCTAGAAGTTCTGGGTGTTCTAAAACATATCTAAAATATTCTAACGATTTAGTAAAGTAGAATCCGTCAGCTATTCTTTCGTCTAGATTTATGCCGAAGTCACATACTTTTCTAATTTCTATTTTTCCGTTAACTACCATTGGTTCTTCTGTTATTTTACCAATTGCTATTAGGATACTATTTGTTCCGAAATCTGTTAAATTGTGATAGATTGATCCGCAATTAATGCTACCTAAATTAGTCATTATAACACTAGAGTGATAGATTGAGTTTTTAGTTAAACTTTCTGGGATAAGGTCATGATTGTCGGCAAACTTTAATAATGAACAAATAATTCTTAGTAAACCTACTGGTAATTTACCAACTTTATCCATGAAATCGTCAGCACTATTTAATTTGCTTTGGCGAACGCTTTTTACTTTGCCGGATATTTTATCACTGATGGTTTTTAAGTTGTCGTCTTTTTCAACGATTAGAGAACTAAAGTTTTCTTCTGAGGTATCAGTAAACTCTCTTTTTGCAACGAATGATAGATTAACAAAATTTCTGTCATAGTACCTTCTATTAATTACAAATCTGTTTAGTAATGGTCTATTGTAAACAAGTTTTGCTATTGCTGTGCTAAATACATGAAAATATGTTAAATGTTCATATTCCTTTGTTTTCTTTAGTTTTTCAACATATTTTACCATTTCTGTAACATCTATTTTTGTATTGATATATACATCAGAGTCTGCTCTGTATGGTTTAATATGAGTTATAAGCCCATGCATTCCATCTAGATTTTTAACTCTTTTACCATCTTTTCTGTTTTTCATTAAATCATCTACTTTCTTATCAATGTTTAAATTATACCATATAAATTGTCATTTTTCGTAAAATGTTTAAAAAAATGTTTAACTTTTGCATTTTTGTGGTATAATTGTGCCGTTAAGAGCGGAGGTTAATTATGAAGGTTTATAAAAAGAGATTACCTGAGGGTGTAAGAAAGCAATTCGCACTTGAAAAGGGAATTAAAGTAAAAGTTTTAAATAGTCTATACTATGATAAGAAAAAGAAAAACACTACAAAAGAAAAATAGTGTTTTTTTATGAAAGTATTTTTTGCAATAAAAAAACTCCAAAAGCTGGAGCAGATTTCTATTTGGCAGGGGTGGAGAGAATCGAACTCCCATCAAAAGTTTTGGAGACTCCTATGCTACCATTATACCACACCCCTGTGGACGTATTGATTATAGCATAGTATTGTTCATCTTTCAAGAAAAAACGCATATATTTTATTGGTGGTATTCATGTTAATTAATTATACTTCTAAAGAATTGGATTTGATGGCTAGGTTAATGAGAGCTGAGGCACTAGCCGAAGGAAATCTTGGCATGCTGATGGTTGGTAATGTGATTGTTAATAGGGCGATTGCTAGTTGTTATACTTTTAAAAATATTCGTTCCATATATGATGTTGTATATCAGTCTCCTGGGGGATTTTCTGGTATTAATAGTTCTCTTTTTAATGGAGCTTCAACTACTAAAGAAAAGTCGCTTGCAAAGAGGTGCCTGAAGGGTGAATATTATTATCCGGCAACTCATGCACTTTGGTTTTATGCACCAGGAACAAGTTCTTGTAAAGCGACTTGGTATGAGCAACCTTTTTCTGGAAGTTATAAAAATCACTGTTTTTATAGGCCAGATAGTGGAGTGTGTAAAGAACTTTACTAGACAAATAAGGGTAAATATGCTATAATTTGTTGTGTGGTGCATTATGCTAGTCATAAACACTATTTGAAGGTGGGGCTAAAAATCCATCGTTGATATTTGGCACTTTATATATTTGCTTTTTCTGCCCAAGTTAGGGTGAATATATAATTTAAAATTTTAGGGAAGATTATAATGGCATATAATGGTACCCTGGAGTTACGCTGTAAGTAAACATCATGTCGTGAGTGAATGTAGGGGATATTTTGAAACTGCATTTGCAAAAGCGAATAAGAATAGGTTAGTTGTGTTAGAGAAAATCTCTAGCGTGTATTTATTATAAGGATTGAAGTGCGGACTAAGTGGCCATCGAGTAACTATTCATTAGTTGTTTTTCGTAAAGGAGAAATCGCCATAGGGTAACCGAAGGAAGAAAAACAGAGAAATTCGACTCGACCAAAGCCGTAAAATTAATTTATAATAAACCATAAATTTTTTCCACTTTATAAGGAGGCAAAATGAAAAAGAATAGCTGGATTTATAAAGTTTTTTTATTGACTTTTTTTCTATCTATTTTATTTAGTACAATTACGAATTTGATTGCGTATCATACAAACTTGTTGGTTATTTTTATTAGTTTAATCTTAGTGATTGTTATTGGTATTGTTTTTGATATGTTAGGAACTGCAAGTTTGACGTGCAAAGAGGCATACTTTCATAGTATGAGTGCTCAGAAGATTAAGGGTGCTAGAGAAGCAATTAGCGTACTTAAGAATAATGTGAGATTTGCTAATATTTGTAATGATGTTATTGGTGATGTTTGTGGTATTGTTAGTGGTGGACTTGGTAGTGTACTTGCTGTGTCTTTATCTAAGGTGTCAAGTGTTTCTTTAACAATTTTATCTGTAATTTTGGCAGCTTTTATATCTGCGTTTACTGTTGGTGGTAAGGCAGTGTTTAAGGGTGTTGCTATTAAGAATTGTAATCAGATTATATTTGCATTTGGTAAGTTAAAGAGTTTATTTCATGTAAAGTAACTAGTATTATCTAGTTTTTTTTTATATAATTGAGTTATGAAAAAGGTTAATAAAATTATTATGATTGTATTGTTTATAATATTTTGTGTGATGGCAGTGCTGGTTCATTTTGGCTTGACTGGTTCTTTTGATGCAGCTGTTTATAAATTTGTTATAGGATTTAGGAGTGATTCGTTAACTAAAGTGCTTCTTTTTATTACGGAGTTTGCTAGTGTTAAGGGGATTGTATTTTTGTGCGCAGTTTCTTTAATCGGACTATTTTGGAAATATTATAAATCATTGTTTTTGGTATTAAATGTGATTGTTTCGACTATATTTAATGTAGTAATTAAAAATATCATGATGATTCCTAGGCCTAATATTTTGAGGCTTACTGATGAGACAGGGTATAGTTTTCCTTCTGGTCATTCGATGGCAAGCGTGGCTTTTTATGGTTTTACTGTTTATTTGATTTTGAGTAGTAATATGAACAAATATTTAAAAATTGTAATATCTAGTTTGCTTGTAATTTTAATTATAGTTATAGGTTTTAGCCGTGTGTATTTGGGAGTTCATAATGCAAGTGATGTTATTGCGGGTTATGCTATAAGCACAGGTTTATTACTTGCTGATATTATGATTTTGAAAAAGAGAGGATTGGTTAAATGAAAGCGTTAGTTACTGGAGCGAGTAGTGGGATTGGTAAGGATATAGCTATTTATTTAGATAGTTTAGGTTATGATTTGGTGTTAGTAGCAAGAAGTGAAGATAAATTAAAAGAAATATGTAAAAATTTAAAGAATGCTGAATATTATATTTGCGATTTAAGTAAAAGAGAAGAGTGTTTTGCACTTTATGAAAAATATAAAAATGCTCATATTGATTTTTTAGTAAATAATGCGGGGTATGGGCTTTTTGGTTATTTTGATGAGACTGATATGCAAAAGGAACTTGATATGATAGATTTAAATGTGACGGCGGTTCATATTTTGACTAAGTTGTTTTTAAAGGATTTTGTTAAAAATGATAAGGGTTATATATTGAATGTGGCATCGTCTGCAGGATTTTTGGCTGGACCTTATTTAAGTACTTATTATGCGACTAAGAATTATGTTTTGAAGCTTACGATGGCGATTAATGAGGAACTTAGAAAAAGGGGTAGTAATGTTAGTGTGTCTGCGCTTTGCCCAGGTCCTGTTGATACAAATTTCAATAACGTTGCTGGTGGACATTTTAATACGAAGAGTTTGACTAGTAAGTATGTTGCAAAGTATGCGATTGATAAAACTTTAAAGAAAAAAATGATTATTATTCCTTCATTAAAGATTAAACTAGGGGTGTTTTTTTCAAGATTTTTACCTTATAGATTGTTATTAAAAATAGTTTATAGAATTCAAGTTAACAAGCAAAAGTAGAATTTGTTTGGGATATTTGATGATTGTGTTATAATATAAGAGGAGATGAATATATGATACTTGATGTAATTAAGACGATTATTCTTGGTATTATTGAGGGAATAACTGAGTGGCTTCCAATAAGTAGTACGGGACATATGATTTTAGCCAATGAGTTTCTGAAACTTAATGTTAGTGCAGAGTTTTGGGAGATGTTTGAAGTTGTCATTCAGCTTGGTGCAATATTTGCTGTGGTGGTTATTTGTTTTAAGGATTTATTTCCTTGGGGATTTAATAAGGATAAGGCTGATACTAAAGAGACTTTTAATTTATGGGGAAAGATAGTTGTTAGTTCGATTCCAGCTGCTGTTATTGGTTTACTTTTTGACGATTATATAAATGCCCACTTTTTCAATGCTTGGACGGTAGCAATTATGTTAATTGTTTATGGATTACTCTTTATTATAATTGAGAAGAAACATAAAGGAAAAAGAGCGAGAGTAACTGATGTTAAAGATGTTTCTTATAAAGATGCATTTATGGTTGGTGTGTTTCAAGCCCTTGCAATTATTCCGGGAACTAGTAGAAGTGGGTCGACAATTTTGGGCGGTCTTCTCTTGGGACTTGACAGGAGTGTTGCGACCAGTTATACTTTCTACTTAGCGATACCTGCAATGGGTGGCGCGTCTTTACTTAAACTTCTTAAGTTTGGATTTGCATTTACATCTTCTGAATTAATTATCTTAATTACGGGTATGATTACTGCTTTTATTGTTTCAATATTTGCAATTAAATTTTTATTAAAATATATAAGGAAGAATGATTTTACAGTATTTGGTTATTACAGAATTGTTTTAGGAATTATTGTGATTTTGTATTTCTTATTTAAGTAGGTGATTTTATGAAACAAAATATTATTTTGATAGTAATATTAATTGGATTATTTGTATTTGGACTTTTGATTTATGATTTTAGTGATGCGTTAGATGATGTTTTATACGATAGTTCATGGTATATTTATGAAGATGGAAAATTAAATAAAATGGATTTTAAAGATAATGAATTTTCGTATGTAAATGTTGATAGTGGCAAAGTGCTAGATAATTATAAGTCTTGTCATACTTTTAGATATAATCGTAGTATTAATGTTATAAAGTTAAATTGTAATATTAATGAAAATAAGATTTATGTTTCAAGTTTTGATAAGAATTCTTTAGTAATGCAGATTAATGGTGTGGAGAAAACTTATTATTCTAGTAAAGGGGAAGCTAATAAGTTTGAATTTATTAAGAATAATGGATTAACTAAGGAAGAGTATGATAAGCTAGTTGATATTGATTTTACAAAGTATTCTAGTATTATACCTGCTGAGTTTGATACACTTTTAAATAGTAAAGAGACTAATTATGTTGCAGTGGTTAATAGTAATGTTAATTATGCGAATATTTCAAATTATGTTGCACTAGATAAGTTTATTAGTGAGGCCAAAAAGAATGTTCTTTTGTTAAATGTTAGTAATATTACTAAGGAAGATGCTAAAAATTTACATAGTAAAAGTGATTATTTTAGTGCTGATGTAAGTGAGTATATTACTAATGAAATAAATGTATATATGATTGGTAATAAAAAGATTAAGTTTGTTACTAAGTTAGATTTTAAAGATTTGAAGAGTGCAAAGAAATTTAATGTTGAAGAGTAGCAGAGATGCTATGTCTTTTTTTAAGAGGTTGTTATGAAAGTTTTAGTTACTGGTGGTGCTAGAGGACTTGGACTTGCAATATCTTTATATTATTTAAAGATGGGGCATAGTGTTGTGGTTAATTATAATAATAGTAGTGAGATGGCACTTAAATTAAAGCGTGAATATGGAGATAGAGTATCAATTGTTAAAGCTGATGTTTCTAATGAAGATGATGTTAAGAGAATGTTTGATTCGTTAGGCAAATTAGATGTTGTTGTTAATAATGCGGGAATAGCAAAAGATAGTGATCCTATGGAAAAATCAGCTGAAGAATTTTTAGAGGTTATTAAGGTTAATTTGTTAGGTACTTTTCTCGTTAGTAAATATGCTGTAAATCATGTGGATAAAGGTTGTATAGTTAACATTTCTTCTACAAATGCACTTGACACTTATTATCCAGAAAGTATGGATTATGATGTGTCTAAGGCTGGAGTGATTTCTTTAACGCATAATTTTTCACTTTATTTAAAGGACAGAGATATTAGGGTTAATGTGGTGTGTCCTGATTGGATTGATACTGATATGAATTTAGAAATGGATGAAGAGTACAAGAAAAGTTTAGGCGTGTTTTTGAAGCCGGAAGAGGTTGCTAAAGTGGTATATGATGTAAGCGTTGATAAAAGCGTTAATGACGTAGTTATAAGAGTAGGTGATAATAGTGTTAAATAGTAAGATTTTAGAAATTGAAGAAAGTTTAAAAGACGAATTTAAGAAAATAGAAAATGTTTGTTTTGTAAATAGTGAAAAAGTACTTAGTGCTTTTCATAAGTTTAATTTAAATACAAGTGATTTTAATGGAACAACTGGTTATGGTTATGGAGATGCTGGAAGAGATAAGATAGATGAGATATTTGCTGATGTTTTTCATGCTGATAAGGCATTAGTTAGAACGCAGTTTATTAGTGGTACTCATGCACTAACGGTTGCTTTGTTTGGTTTATTAAGACCTGGTGAAAAGTTTATATCTATAACTGGTAAGCCTTATGATACACTTGAACCAGTAATTGGAATAACACCTAATGAAAGTTCGTTGAAGTCTTTTGGAATTGATTTTGATTATATTGATTTAAAAGATGGAGATTTTGATTATGATAGAATAAGAGAAGTGTTAGGTGAGAATATTAAACTTATACATATTCAGAGATCTATTGGGTATGCTTGCAGAAGTACGTTAAGTATAGAAAAGGTTTCTAAGGTTATTGATTTTATTAGAAAGATAAATTCGGAGATTATTATATTTGTAGATAATTGTTATTGCGAATTTTGTAATACTTTGGAGCCAACAGATGTAGGCGCAGATGTTGTTGTTGGTTCACTTATTAAGAATTTAGGTGCTGGTGTTGTTAATAATGGGGCTTATGTAGTTGGTAAGGAAAAGTATGTTGATTTAGTTGCGGAGAGATTGACAGTTCCTGGACAAGGTGATCATGTTGGGCCAAGTTTAGGACAGAATAAGAGTTTTCTTTTGGGACTATATTTAGCGCCTAGTGTTGTTGCTAGTGCTTTAAAAGTTAAGTTACTTACTAAGAGGCTTTGTGATGTATACAATGTTTCTTATATAAATGGTGGAGTTGATGATATAGTGCTTGGTATTTGTTTTGGTAATGCAGATAGACTTTCTCAGTATGTTAAGTGTATTCAGAAGATGAGTGCAATTGATTCAGCGTTTGTTCCTGAGGAGACAGATATGCCAGGGTATGATAGTAAGATAATAATGGCAAGTGGGTCTTTTGTTGATGGGTCTAGCATAGAATTATCTTGTGATGCACCTTTAAGAGAACCTTATATTTTATATCAGCAGGGATCACTTACATATGATTATGGAAAATTAGCAGTTGTAAATGCTTTTGATGAGATTTTCAGCGGAGGGGAAGATGAGTAATAAAATTGTAAACTGGCTTATTGGATTATTTGGAGTTAGTAGTACAGGACTTTTAGGAAAGTATTTATTGGTATTCTTTATTTCTTTAATGCCAATATTGGAACTTCGTGGAGGACTTGTTGCGGCGGCTTTATTAAAACTTCCAGCACTTCCTTCATATTTGATAAGTATTTTGGGTAATATTATTCCAATTCCATTTATTTTATGGTTTTTGGATGCTGTATTTGATTTTATGAAGAAGCATAATATTCTTACGGGATTTGTTTCTTTTTGTGAGAGAAAAGGTAATGAGAAGAAGGATAAAATAGAAAAGTTAGGTTTTTGGGGACTCGTATTATTTGTTGGTGTACCGCTTCCTGGAACTGGTGCATGGACTGGATGTTTAATAGCAACAATACTTAGAATGGATAAGAAGAAAGCCTTTTTAGCAGCACTTCTTGGAGTACTTATGGCGAGTGTGATTATGATGCTAGTGTCATATGGAGTTTTAGCAAATATTTTTTAAAGTGTTTGCTTCTTTTTTTTCTTTTTGATATAATAGTTTTATTGTTTGAAAGGATAGGCATGAGAAAGTATTTTAGATATTTGGTAGTTATAGTGCTTTTAGTAAGTGCAATTAATTTGATAGATTTTAAAGAGGAAAGTACTGATAAGATAAATAATGATGAGATGGTAGCTATTAAGCTTGATGATAATAAAACTAATGAGCCTTTGTTAAAGTTAGGTAAGGAAACGGTTTATGACGGGCTTACAAGGGATGAACTTATTTTGAGGCTTAATAATAATTTATATGATACTATGGCTGGAACTGGTGAGTATTTTGCTGATTATGCAATTAAGACTGGATTAGATCCTTATTTGGCAGTTTCAATTATTAATTTGGAGACAGGTTGTAAATGGGGATGCTCTTATTTAACAAAGTATAATAATAATATTGGCGGACTTAGGAGTAATGGTAGTTATATGAGTTTTTCAACGTTACATGAGGGGATTACTTATTATTTAGATTTACTTTATAATAATTATTGGCTTGCTGGGCTAACTACTGCAGAGCTTATGAATAGTAAGTATGCGGAAAGTACTACATGGGCAGATAAGGTTAATGCGTACTATAATGCAATTATATCTAGTTAGGTGTAATTGTTTTTTTATTGTCTTTTTGTTATTATATTGTTGGAGGATAGGTATGAAGTATAAGTGTCGTCATTGTAATTTTATCCATTTTGGAAGTATGCCAGACGGGTATATTTGTCCGCTTTGTCATGCTGGGCTTTTTGATTTTGATTTAATTGAGGAAGAAGAGAAAGTTTATAATAGAGTAGAAACTGATGAAAGCTGTGTTGTTAGAGTTGAGGAGAAGTGCCGTAATTGTGGGGCGTGCTTTAAAACTTGTGAGAAGGTTTTGGCTAGTTCTGACAGAAAAGTTTGTTTAGGTTGTGGGCAGTGTATTTTGACTTGTCCATTTGGGGCACTTATACCAAAATATGATTATTTAGATGTTTTAGATTTAATTAGGGCACATGATAAGAAGGTTATTGCGATTACGAGTCCGGCGGTTAGAGTGGCATTAGGTGATGCATTTAATGCGGATTATGGAACTTTTTTAGAAAAAAAGATGGTAGGAGCTTTAAAAGCAGTTGGTTTTGATATGGTGTTTGATACGTCTTTTGGTGCTGATTTAACTTCAATTTATGAAGCGAGGGAGCTTGATGAGAGATTAGATAATAAAAAGAATTTACCAATGTTTTCGAGTTGTTGTCCTTCGTGGGTAAGTTATGCGAATAGTTATGTGCCTTTGCTTAAGAAAAATTTGTCTTCTTGTAAGAGTCCGATTGGGATGATTGCGAGTGTTTTAAAGAAATACTATTATAAAGATGCGATTATTGTTGCAATTACGCCATGCACTAGTAAGAAGTTAGAGATAGTTAGTGGGGATGCTGATTATGTTTTAACAACGAGTGAATTGTCTAATATGATTAGGGAAACTGGGCTTGTTTTTGAAGATGTTAAGGATGCTAATTTTGATAGTTTTTCAGGGTCAAGTTCTGGCACTTATTTTGGTACAAGTGGTGGTGTTACGCTTTCTGTTTTAAAGTGTTTGTATTATTTTAGAACTGGTAATGATTTATCTAATAATGAGGTATTAGTTAAAGATAAAGAGTTTTATAAAGAATATAGATTAAAGATAGGACGTAATGTGATTAGGTGTGCGTCTGTTAGTACAATGGGTAATTTACTTAAGGTTTTACTTATTAAGGATGAGTTTGATTTTATTGAGGTAATGAACTGTGAAGGTGGGTGCATATTTGGTGGAGGACAGGTAGTGCTTCCAGCAAATAAGAAGGATGAGATTATTAAAGCGAGAGCTCTTGCTCTTAAGAAGAACATGCGAAAGGGAAATTCTTTTCCATATAAAAACCCGCTAGTTAGCGAGCTTTGTGATAAATATGGTGATGAGTTAGTAGACGTTTTACATAATTAGAGAACGTCGTCTTCGTCAAAACCTAATGTATATTTGGCTATGTAAATTGGCCTTTTTTTAATTTCAATATGCATTTTAGCAATGTACTCTCCGAGGATACCGATAGCAAGTAGGTTAAGGCCACCAAATAATAGGATTAAACTTATGATAGAAGCATATCCTGGAACATCTATTCCTTTAATTAGGGTTTTGATAATAATTATTATTAGATAGATAAATGCACCGATGCTTGTTAAAGAACCAATAACTGTTGCGATTCTTAGTGGTTTGTTTGAGAAGTTAACGATTCCATCCCAAGCGTATTTGAATGATTTTGTGATGTTAAAGTTTGATTTGCCGGCATGTCTTTCTTCGACGTTGTATGGCATATATTTTGTTTTAAAGCCTACCCATGAGAAGATACCTTTTGAGAAACGATTGTTTTCAGTTAGGCTGATGATTGCGTCAACCATTTCTTTTCTAAACATTCTGAAGTCTGATACGCCATTTTTAAATTTGGTGTCGCTTATCATGTTGATAAATTTGTAAAATCCACCTTTTAAAAATCTTGCTAGAGCACTTTCGTTTGAACGCTTAGTGTTTATCATAGCAACTTGGTCATAGTCAGGATTTTCTTCTAGGAAGTTTAACATTTTAAGTAGGTATGATGGATTTTGTTGCAAATCGCCATCAACGATTACGGTATACTCAGCATTTGCATGGGTAAGTCCTGCGTACATGGCTGCGTCTTTACCAAAGTTTCTTGAGAAGTTAATAAATCTTACATGTTTTTTATCCTTTATATATATTTCTTTAATTATATTTTCTGTTTCGTCTTTTGAGCCGTCGTTTATAAAAATTAATTCGTATTTAATGTCTTTTAGGCATTCGGTTAATTTTTCATGCATTAGCTCAATGTTTCCTGCTTCGTTATAGCAAGGAATGATTACATTTAATTTCATTTTGCACCTCATGTGTATTATATCATAGCACTTGCTTTATTGTAAAATGTATGTTATTATATGCTGCGTTTTTGTGAGGTTGTTATGAATATTAATGATGCTTTAAATAAAATATGTGTATATAGTTCTATATTAGGTTGTGGAAAAGATACAGATAAGGGTTCTTTGCTCGAGTGTTTTGGTGTATCTTTATATAATAATGTAAATGAGCACACTGATGATACTGGAAGATATTTAGAACTTGATGTTAAATTTGTTAAAGGTGAAAAATCTATCGGTCATTATAAGGCTAGTTATATGTTTCCTAAGGGTGATAGTTCTATATTTTATGGCTTAGAATTGGATAAACTTAAAAGTTTTGTGGATGTGATGTTAGTAGCAGCATCATATGTGTCTTCTTTTAGTGCTAGTGATGAGTGTTCATTTGGCGTTTTAAACAATATTATTAAGTATAGCGAAGATTTAGATAGTGCTAGTGGTAAAACAATTTTAAGTGTAAAGTAGTTTTATCACTTTTTTTTGCGAATTTTTGCGATTTTTGGCTTAGAAAGACTTGCAAAACATAGAATATACTGGTATAATTAGCCTTGGTTTGACTGGCTTAGATGTGCGAGGTTGCTGATACGCTAGGTGATGTTGTTAAAACGTTATCTAAAAAATATCAGGTTATTCGTGACGGAGCTATGTTTATACTAGATATGAACGAAGGGAGGACATTTACATGTCAAAAGTAAGAATCAAACTAAAAGCATACGATCATAGGGTTTTGGATGCTGCAGCAATTAAGATTGTTGATACTGTTAAGAGAACAGGCGGAGAAATCTCTGGACCAGTACCTCTTCCAACTGAAATTCAAAAGATTACAGTTTTAAGAGCAGTACATAAGTACAAAGATGCTCGTGAGCAATTTGAAATGCGCACACATAAAAGACTTATTGATATTAAGGATCCTAGTAAGGATACAATGGATGCTTTGACTCACTTAGATATTCCAAGTGGAGTAGACATCGAAATTCAAACAAAATAAAAAAGTAGGAGGAAAGAAAGATGAAAGGAATCTTAGGTCGTAAAATCGGGATGACCGAAGTATTTACGAAAAATGGTAAGATCGTTCCTGTTACAGTAGTTAGTGTTGAACCTAATACAGTAATGCAAGTTAAAACTAAAGCTACTGATGGTTATGAAGCTATTCAGTTAGGCGTTACTGATAAGAAGGCAAACCGCACTACTAAAGCAGAAGTTGGTCATGCTAAAAAGGCTAATGTCAATCCTAAGCGCTTCTTAAAAGAAATTAGAGTATCTGATGCATCTCTTTATGAACTAGGAAGTACTATAAAAGCAGACATATTTGAAGTAGGAGAAAAGGTAGATGTTACCGGAACTACTAAAGGACATGGTTTCACTGGTGTTATTGTTCGTAATAATCAAAGTGAAGGACCAAAGACACATGGTTCAAGATATCATAGAAGACCAGGTTCTATGGGTACTATGAGACCAATGAGAGTTTTAAAGGGTAAGGTATTATCTGGACATATGGGAGTTGATACTGTTACTATTCAAAACTTATCAATTGTTGATGTAAATCTTGAAGATAATTACATTTTAGTTAGTGGAAATGTTCCAGGAGCTAAGAATTCATTAGTATTAATTAGAGAAGCTGTTAAGGGTGGAAATAAGGAAACATTTGAGTTAGTTTCTTATGAAGAACCTAAGGCACAAGAAGAAGTAGAAGTTTCAGAAGAAGCCAAACCAGAAACAACTGAGACAGAAGCTGCTTCAGAAAGCAAGGAGGCATAATCATGGGAAAGATGAATGTTATTAATCTTAATGGTGAAAAAGTTAAAGATATTAATTTAAATAAGAATGTATTTGATTGTGAAGCTAATGAGATTGTTTTAAAGAAAGCTATTGATTTACAACTTGCTAGTTTAAGACAAGGAACTCAAAAGACTAAGTCACGTGCAGAGGTATCTGGTGGTGGTAGAAAACCATATAAACAAAAAGGTACTGGTAATGCTCGCCAAGGTTCAATTCGTGCTCCTCATTATAGAGGTGGTGGAGTTGCACTTAGCATTAATCCAAGAAGTTATACATTCAAGATGAATAAAAAGGAAAGAGCTTTAGCTTTAAGAAGTGCTTTATCATTAAAGGCTCAAGAAAAGAAGCTAGTTATTGTTGATTCTTTAGAAATGAGTTCATTAAAGACTAAAGATATTAAGGCTATGCTTAATAAGTTAAATATTACTGGTAAAGTATTATTTGTTACTAGTAATGATGCTGAGAACTTATATATGGGTTCTAGAAATTTAAATAAGGTTAATGTAATTTTAGCAGAAGAGTTAAATGTATTTGATATTGTAAACTCTGATACTTTAGTTATAGATGAAGCTGCTGTAGCAGCAATCGAGGAGGTGCTTAACTAATGAAATCAGATATTATTTATGCACCAGTTATTACAGAAAAATCTAGCAATATTGCAAGTGATGGTAAGACTTATGTATTTAAGGTTGCTAAGAATGCTAATAAGGTTCAAATTAAACAAGCCTTTGAAGAAGCATTTGGTGTAAAGGTTGCTAGTGTTAATACTCTTAATACTAAACCAAAGGATAAAAGAGTAGGAAAATATACTGGACAAAGAAAGACTTATAAGAAGGCTATCATAACTTTATGTGATGGTTATTCTATAGAATTGTAGGTGAATACTTATGGGAATTAGAAAGTATAAACCAACCACTAATGGTAGAAGAGGAATGAGTACTCTAATTAATAGTGAGATTACTACTAGTACTCCAGAAAAGAGCTTACTTAAATCTAAGAGTAAAACTGGTGGACGTAATAATCAAGGTAAGATGACTGTTAGACACATTGGTGGCGGTGCTAAACAAAAGTATCGTGTAATCGATTTTAAACGTAATAAATTTGGAGTTCCAGCAAGAGTTAAAAGTATTGAATATGATCCAAACAGAAGTGCTAATATTGCATTAGTAATTTATAAAGATGGTGAAAAGAGATACATTATTGCCCCTAAAGATTTAAAGGTTGGAACAATTATTGAAAGTGGCGAAGTAGTTGATATCAAGGTTGGTAATGCTATGAGATTAGCTAATATGCCAGTTGGTACTGTTGTTCACTGTGTTGAGCTTAAACCTGGTAAGGGTGCTGAAATAGCTCGTAGTGCAGGACAAAGTGCTCAAATTCTTGGTAGAGATGGTTCATACGTTATTTTACGTTTACAATCAGGCGAAACAAGAAAAGTTTTAGGCGTATGTATGGCTACTGTTGGAACTGTTGGTAATGAGGATTATGAACTTGTTAACATCGGTAAGGCAGGACGTACTCGTCATATGGGCGTTAGACCTACTAACCGTGGTTCTGTTATGAACCCTAATGATCACCCACATGGTGGTGGTGAAGGTCGTGCACCTATCGGTCGTAAGAGTCCACTTACTCCTTGGGGTAAACCAGCTCTTGGACTTAAGACTAGAAAACCAAAGAAAGCTTCTAGCAAGTTAATTGTTAGTCGTAAGAAGAAATAGGAGGATCGTTTATGGCAAGAAGTTTAAAAAAAGGACCTTTCGTTGATGAAAGTCTAATGAAAAAGATTAAAAAGTTAAATGCTGATAATAAAAAAGAAGTTGTAAAAACTTGGTCTCGTCGTTCAACAATCTTCCCTGACTTTATTGGTCATACAATTGCTGTTCATAATGGACGTGAATTTATACCAGTTTATATAACTGAAGAAATGGTTGGTCATAAATTAGGAGAATTTGCATTAACTCGTAAGTTTACAGGCCACGCTGGAAATAAGTAGGAGGATTAGATGGAAGCATATGCATTACATAAAATGGCTATTATAGCTCCTCGTAAAGCAAGAATGACTCTTGATTTAATTAGAGGTAAGAATGTTGTAGAAGCCAGAGGCATTTTAAAGACTACTAATACTAAAGCTAGTAGATTAATTTCTAAAGTTTTAGATTCTGCAGTTGCTAATGCTGTTAATAATTTAAGTTTAAAAGAAGAAAATTTATATGTATCTGAATGTTATATCAATCCAGGTCCTATTTTAAAGAGAATTAAGTTTGGTTCAAGAACTAAGGTTGATAGAAGAGATAAAAGAACAAGTCACATCTTTGTAAAAGTTAGTGACGGAGTTAAGGAGGCTTAAGCATGGGACAAAAGGTAAATCCTAATGGATTAAGACTTGGAGTTAATAAGGATTGGCAGAGTAAATGGTATGCTAAGAGTGATTATGCTAAATTATTAAATAATGATTTAAAGATTAGAGATTTTTTAGCAGAAGAACTTAAAGATGCTGCTTGTTCTGAAATTGTTATTGAAAGAAAGAAAAATCGTACAGAGATTAAAATTCATACTGCAAAACCAGGTGTAATTATTGGACATGGTGGAGCTGATATTGAAAAGTTAAGAGCTAAGATTAAGAGATTAGTTAATGAAGATGTATACGTTACAATCGTTGAAGTTAAGAATCCTAATTTAAGTGCTCAAATTGTAGCTGATCAAATTGCTAAGCAAATTGAGAACAGAGGTAACTTTAGAACTGTTCAAAAGAAAGCTATTAAAGATGTTATGAAAGTTGGAGCTGTTGGTGTTAAGACTGCTGTTTCTGGTAGATTAGGTGGAGCTGAAATGGCTCGTACTGAAGGATATTCAGAAGGAACTGTTCCACTACATACAATTCGTGCTGACATCGATTATGCTACATCTACTGCACCAACTACTTATGGTAAGATTGGTGTAAAGGTTTGGATTTATAAAGGAGAAATCCTTCCAAGCAAGAAAGATAATGGAGGTGTTTCTGATGTTAATGCCAAAAAGAACTAAGTATCGTAAACCTCACAGATTAAGTTATGAAGGAAAAACTAAAGGTAATAAAGAACTTGCTTTTGGTGAGTACGGATTAATGGCTAAAGAGGGCGGATATGTTAGTGCTAAACAAATCGAAGCTGCTCGTATTGCGATGACTCGTTATATGAAGCGTGGTGGTAAGGTATGGATTAATATCTTCCCACAACTTGCTCGTACTCAGAAACCTTTAGAAACTCGTCAAGGTACAGGAAAAGGCGATGTTAAGGAATGGGTTGCTGTAGTTAAAGAAGGAAGAATAATGTTTGAAGTTGCTAATGTCAGTGAAGAGATTGCACGTGAAGCATTAAGACTTGCTTCTCATAAACTAAGTGTTAAGACTAAATTCGTAAAAAAAGAAGATAGTGAGGTAAAGAATGAAGACTAGTGAAATTCGTAAGATGAATAAAGATGAAATTAATTCTAAAATTGTAGAACTAAAAAAAGAACTATTCGATTTAAGAATGAAACAAGCAGTTGGTAATCTTGATAAGCCTCATAAGATTAATGCTTTAAGAAAAGATGTTGCAAGATTAAAAACTATTCTTGCTGAAAAAGATGGGAGTGAAGAATAATGGAAACTAAAGAAACTAAGAGAACTGAATTAATTGGTAGAGTAGTAAGTAATGCTAATGACAAGACTATTACTGTTTTAGTTGAAACTTATCGTAATCACCCATTATACAAAAAGAGAGTTAAATATTCTAAGAAATATGCTGCTCATGATGAAAATAATATAGCAAAGGTTGGAGACACAGTTAGAATTGCTCAAACTAGACCATTATCTAAGACTAAGAGATATGAACTAGTTGAAGTAACTAAAAAAGCTGTTGTTTTATAGGAGGTAATTCTTATGGTAATGCAACAAAGTAAGTTAAAGGTTGCTGACAATTCTGGTGCTCGTGAACTTATGGTTATTAGAGTATTAGGTGGCAGCAAGGTTAGATATGGAAATATCGGAGACGTAGTAGTTGGAACTGTTAAGAAGGCAATTCCAAATGGTACTGTTAAAGAAGGAAAAGTTGTTAAAGCTGTTATTGTTAGAAGTGTACAAGGATTACGTAGAGAAGATGGAAGTTATATCAAATTTGATGATAATGCTTGCGTTTTAATTAAAGATGATAAATCACCAATCGGAACTCGTGTTCTTGGTCCAGTTGCTCGTGAATTAAGAGATAAAGAATTTACTAAGATCGTTTCACTTGCACCTGAGGTATTATAGGAGGCTAAGATGAAAGTTAAAGTTGGAGATAAAGTAAAAGTTCTTGCTGGAAAAGATAAAGGCAAGGAAGGAAGAGTACTTGTTACTTTAAAGAAAAAAGACCGTGTTGTTGTTGAAGGTATTAATATTGTTAAGAAACATTTAAAACCTGGTAGAACAAATGAAACTGGTGGAATTTTAGAAACTGAGAATCCTATTCATGTATCTAATGTAAAAGTAGTTACTGAAGAAAAGAAAGCTAAAACAACTAAAAAATCTACTAAGAAAGAAGTAGGTGAAAAATAATGAAAGATTTATATAATAACGAAATTAAAGATGCTTTAATGAAGGAATTTAATTATGCTTCTGTTATGGAGGTTCCTAAATTAGAGAAGATCGTAGTTAATATTGGTGTTGGTGATGGTTCACATGATGACAAGTTAATTGAAGCAGCTAGAAAAGATTTAGAAACAATTACTGGTCAACATGCTGTTATTACTAAGGCTAAAAAATCAATTGCAGGATTTAAATTAAGAGAAGGTCAATCAATTGGTACTAAAGTTACTTTACGTGGTGATGCTATGTATAACTTTATGGAAAAATTAATTAAGATTGCACTTCCTCGTGTTAGAGACTTTAGAGGTATTTCTCCTAAGGCTTTTGATGGTAAAGGAAACTATACTTTAGGAATTAAGGATCAACTTATTTTCCCTGAAATTGTATTTGATGATGTAGTAAAATTAAGAGGTATGGATATTGTTTTTGTAACAACTGCAAAGACAAATGAAGAAGCGCTTGCTTTATTAAAGGGCTTTGGACTTCCATTTAGAAAGTAGGATAGACGATGGCAAAGACTAGTTTAAAAGTTAAAAATTCAAGAACTCCTAAATTTAAGGTTAGAGCATATACTCGTTGTACTAGATGTGGAAGACCTCATGGAGTTTTACGTAAATTTGGATTATGCCGTATTTGCTTTAGAGAACTTGCAAATGATGGTAAGATTCCTGGCGTAAAGAAATCAAGTTGGTAGAAAGGAAGTTATAATTATGATGGTAAATGATACTATAGCTGATATGCTTACAAGAATTCGTAATGCAAATCAAATGAAATATGCAAAAGTTTCTGTATTAAATACTAAGATGACTAGAGAGATTGCAGCTATTTTAAAAGAAGAAGGTTACATTAGTAATTTTGAAGTTAATGCTGAATCTAATATGTTAGAATTAGAGCTTAAATATGGAGAAAATAAGAAGGAAAGAGTTATTGTTGGCTTAAAGAGAATTAGTAAACCAGGCTTAAGAGTATACGTTAAACATGAGGAACTTCCTAGAGTACTAAATGGTTTAGGTATTGCTATTATTTCTACTTCAAAAGGAATCATGACTGATAAAAAGGCTCGTGAAAATGGGCTAGGAGGAGAAGTACTTGCCTATATTTGGTAAGGAAAATGAGTTATGAGTAGAATTGGAAATAGAAAGCTTGTTATTCCTGCAGGTGTTACTGTTACTATAGATGGAAACACTGTAACAGTTAAAGGACCTAAGGGAGAACTTACTAATAAATTTAATAAGTTAATTAAGATTGAACAAGTTGATAATGAAATTATTTGTTCAAGAGATAATGATGCTATTTTTACAAAGAGCATTCATGGTACTACTAATTCTTTAATTGAGAATATGATTATAGGAGTAAGTCAAGGTTATACTAAGGAATTAGAAGCAGTTGGTGTAGGATATCGTTTTGCAGTTGCTGGTAATAAGATTACTGTTACTGCTGGTTATTCTCATCCTGTAATTGTTGAAGTTCCTGCTGGATTAAGTGTTGAATCTAAGGTTAATACAGAACTTACAATTAGTGGTATTGATAAACAAAAAGTATCTGAATTTGCGGCTAATATTCGTAAAATAAGAAAACCAGAACCATATAAAGGCAAAGGTATTAGATATAAAGGCGAATATATAAGACGTAAAGAAGGAAAGAAAGCAGCTAAATAGGAGGTAAAGTTATGATAAAGAAAGAATCTAAAAATTCACAAAGAATCATGAGACACAAACGTGTTCGTAAGAATATTAGTGGAACTAGTGAAATGCCTAGATTAAATGTATTTAGATCAAATACTCAAATCTATGCTCAAATAATCAATGACGAAACTGGTACTACTTTAGCTAGCTCTTCTAGTGTTCAATTAAAAATTAAAAATGGTGGTAATATCGAAGGTGCTAAATTAGTTGGTGCTGATATTGCTAAGAAAGCTAAAGAAGCTAATATAAGTAAGGTTGTTTTTGATAGAGGTGGATACCAATATCATGGTCGTGTTGAAGCTTTAGCTGATGCAGCACGTGAAAACGGCTTAGAATTCTAGAGGGAGGGAAATAATGGAAGAAACTGTTAAGACTGAAGTAGTTAATAATGCTACTCAAAATAAAGGTAATAAAAACTTTAATAAGGATAGAAAACCTAGAAAAGAATTTAAGAAGAATTTCGAACCTAAAAAGAAGCTTTTAGAAGAAAAAGTTATTTCTATCACTCGTGTTACTAAGGTTACTAAAGGTGGTCGTCATTTTAGATTTGCTGCTACTATGGTAGTTGGTGACGGAAAAGGTTTAGTAGGTATTGGTACTGGTAAGAGTATTGAAGTACCTGAAGCTATTAAGAAGGGAATTCAAGCTGCTAATAAGAATTTAGTTAAAGTTCAATTAGTAGATGGAAGAACTATTCCACATGAACAAATTGGTACTTGTGGAAGAGCTAAGGTTATGATTAAACCTGCTAAAGAAGGTACTGGTATTATCGCTGGTGGAGCTGTTCGTGCTGTATTAGAGATTGCTGGGGTTAAAGATATCGTTTCTAAGAGTTTAGGAGCAAATACTCAAGTTAATGTTGCTAAGGCTACTTTAGAAGCGTTAAAGAGTCAACGTACTGCTGAGCATATTGCTGAGTTACGCGGCAAAAAAGTGGAGGAGTTATAATATGAAGTTACATGAATTAAACTCTTTACCAGAAGCTAAGAATATTAAAAGAGTAGGTCGTGGACCTGGATCTGGAATGGGTAAGACATCAACTCGTGGTGAAAAAGGACAAAAGGCTAGAAGTGGCGTTTCTATTAAACCATGGTTTGAAGGTGGACAAAGCCCATTATATAGAAGAATTCCTAAGAGAGGATTTAATAATAAGAGATTTACAGTTAGATATGCTATTATTAATTTAGATACTTTAAATAGATTTAATGATGGTGATGTTGTTACTCTTGAATTATTAAAAGAAAAAGGAATTATTAAGAAAGAATTATCTGGTTTAAAAGTACTAGGTGATGGTGAATTAACTAAGAAAGTTATAGTAAAAGCTAATAGATTCTCATCTAAGGCTGTTACTAAGATTGAAAGTGTTGGCGGAACTGCTGAGGTGATTTAATGTTTGCAAATCTTAAAGGACTATTTAGTCCTACAAATAAGGATTTACGCAAAAGAATATTGTTCACCTTAGGGTGTTTAGCAATATTCGCTTTAGGAACTAATATAATGGTTCCTGGAGCAAAAGAAATAACTCAAAATTTAGGTTTTCTTGAACTTTTAAATTTGATGAGTGGTGGTGGATTAAAATCATTTAGTGTATTCGCGTTAGGTGTTGGACCTTATATTACGGCTTCAATTATTACGCAGTTATTACAGATGGATATTATTCCTTACTTTAAAGAATTAAAAGAACAAGGAGCTACTGGAAGACAGAAGATAAATCGTATCAATAGATATTTAGGTATTATCTTTGCTGTTATTCAAGGTTATTTCTTCTCATATGCCTTTTTAAAGGGTGCTGGAACAGGTGTTATTATTCGTTCTACTGTTTATTTAACAGCTGGTACATCATTCTTGTTATGGTTAGGTGATGAGATTACTAAAAAGGGAATTGGTAATGGTGTTTCACTACTAATTATGGCGGGTATTGTTAATACGCTACCACAAACATTTATTACTGCATTTAATGAGTTAGTACTTGCAGAAACATTTACAACATGGACTGGTATTATTCTATTTATTCTATTTGTAATAGTTTATTTAGGAATTATTGTTGGAGTTATTTATATGCAACAAGCAGAGCGTAGAGTACCAATTCAGTATTCTAATCGTACTGCTAGTGCATATGGTGGTGAGAAATCATTTATTCCAATAAAACTAAATTCAGTAAGTGTTATTCCGGTTATTTTTGCTTCTGCAATTATAGGAATACCTTCACTTATTGCTACAGTAATAAATAAAACTGCTTTTACAAATTTTGTAGATAAATATATTAATTATACTAGTTATACAGGTTTCTTATTATATATGGTTTTAATTTTCTTATTTGGTTATTTTTATACCTTATTAGAATTAAATCCTGATGAGATGGCTGAAAATTTGGATAAGAGTAGAAGTTATATTCCTGGTGTTACTCCGGGAGAAGCTACTAGTAAGTATTTGAAGTATGTTATTACAAGACTTACTGTAGTTGGAACACTTGGGTTAATGGTTATAGCTGCTTTACCAATTATCTTTAGTAAGATAAGTAATTTATCTAGTAATGTTACTATTGGAGGAACAGGATTATTAATTGTTGTTGGTGTTGCATTAGAAACATATAAACAATTAGAAAGTTCAATAGTTTCTCGTAGTTATACTGGAAGTGCTAAAAGAAGGAGAAGAAGATAGTGAAAAATATTATCTTTATAGCTCCTCCAGCTGCTGGTAAAGGAACTCAAAGTGATTTACTTATTTCTAAATATGGTTATGAACATATTTCCACAGGAGATTTATTAAGAGAAGAAGTAGCAAGTGGCAGTGAACTTGGATTAAGTATTTCTGAACTTATGAAAAGTGGTGCTTTGATAAGTGATGATATTGTTAATAAGTTACTTGTTAAAGCACTTAGTGCTACTACTAAACCTTTTATTCTTGATGGATATCCTAGAAATATTAGTCAAGCAGAAAAGTTAGATATTTTATTAAGTGAATTAGGTAAGACTGTTGATGCAGTAATCTATTTAGAAGTTGATGAAGAACTTGCAATGAAAAGAGCAACTGGTAGAATTAGTTGTCCTAATTGTAAGCGTAGTTATCATAAATATTTTATGAAACCTAAACAAGATAATATTTGTGATAATTGTGGTGCTACTTTAATATCACGTGCTGATGATACTGAAGATGCATTTAAAATTAGATATAATACATATATTGAAAATACAAAGCCTTTATTAGATTTTTATGATAAGAAGGGTATTCTTGTTAGAGTTGATGCTAATAGGGATGCTAGTGAGGCTTTTGAAGATATTGAGAAAGTGATTAAGTAATGGTAAGTATTAAGACTAAAGAAGAAATTGAGAAGATGAAGAAAGCTGGTCATGTTAATTATTTAACTCATCAGTATTTAAAGTCTTTAATTAAACCAGGAATAACAACTAAGTATTTAAATGATGAAGCCGATAAGTTTATTAGAGAGCATGGAGGAATACCTGGATTTTTGAATTATGAAGGATTTCCAGGAAGTATTTGTGCATCAGTAAATGAAGAAGTTGTTCATGGTATACCAGGTGATAGAGTCTTAAAAGAAGGAGATATAATCTCACTTGATATTGGTGTTGTTATTGATGGATTTCATTCTGATTCAGCTTGGACTTATCCAGTAGGCAAAGTTAATGCGGAAAAGCAAAGACTTATGCATCACACTGAAAAAGCACTTTTTATAGGGCTTAAAGAGATTCATGATGGTGCTCATTTATATAATATTGGAGCACGCATTTTAGAATATTGTAATAAACAAAAACTTGGTGTTGTAAGAGAATTAGTTGGTCATGGAGTTGGACGTGATTTACATGAAGATCCCGATGTACCAAACTATGGAAAATATAACACTGGAATGATTTTAAAAGAAGGCATGGTTATTGCGGTAGAACCGATGATAACTGCCGGAACCAGACATATTTGTGTTTTAGATAATGACTGGACTATCGTTACTGAAGATGGTAGACCTAGTGCTCACTTTGAGCATACTGTTGTTGTTACTAAAGATGGATATGAAATATTAACGGGAGAGTGAAAGATGGCTAAAGAAGCTAAGATTGAAGTCGATGGTAAAGTTATAGATGTTATCAAAGATGAATATAAAGTGGAATTAGAAAATGGCTTTGTAGTAACAGCTCACGTTTCTGGTAAAATACGAATGAATATGATTCGTATCTTACCGGGTGATAAAGTTACTATAGAGTTTTCACCATATGATTTAACACGTGGGCGAATAACATATAGAAAATAGGAGGTATTTTTATGAAAGTTAGACCATCAGTAAAGAAAATATGTGCAAAATGTAAAATAATTAGAAGAAAAGGTAAGATTATGGTTATTTGTGATAACCCTAAGCATAAGCAAAGACAAGGTTAGGAGGACTTATTATGGCTCGTATTAGAAATGTAGAATTACCAAAAGAAAAAAGAACAGTAATTGGACTTACTTATATTTATGGTATTGGTAGAAGTTTATCTGAAAAGATTTGTGCTAATACTGGAGTAGATCCTGATAAGAAGATTAAAGATTTAACTAGTGAAGATGAAGCTAAGTTAAGAAAAGAAATTGAAAATCATTTAACTGAAGGTGATTTAAGACGTGAAGTTCAAATGAATATTAAGAATAAGATGGAAATTAATTCTTATCAAGGTGTTAGACATAAAAAAGGATTACCTGTTCATGGTCAAAGAACAAGCAGAAATGCTAAGACTCGTAAAGGTAAAGGCAAAGTAGTTGCTAATAAGAAAAAAGTAGGTAAGTAGGAGGTAAATTATGGCTTATAATAGAAGAAAAAGAAAAGTTAAAAAGAATATTCCTGAAGCACAAGCTCATATTCATTCAACTTATAATAATACAGTTATTTCTATTACAGATGTTAATGGAAATGTAATTAGCTGGGCTTCTGCTGGTACAATTGGTTATAAGGGTTCTAAAAAGAAAACTCCATTTGCTGCTGGACAAAGTGCTGAGGCTGCTGCAAAGGTTGCAATGGACTCTGGAGTTAAAAAAGTAGAAGTATTTGTTAAGGGACTTGGTAGTGGTAGAGAAAATGCTATTCGTTCACTACAAGCTGCTGGTTTAGAAATTACTGCTATTAATGATGAAACACCAGTACCACATAATGGTTGTAGACCACCAAAACGTCCAAGAAATTAGGGGAGGAAGAATATTATGAATTTTGAAAAACCGGAATACAAAATTACAGAATATGTTGAAAAAAACAATTATGGAAAGTTTGAAATCGAACCTTTAGAAAGAGGTTTTGGTACAACTATTGGTAATGCATTAAGAAGAGTTATGCTTTCATCAATGCCTGGTTCTGCTATTACTAGTGTTAAGATTGACGGAGTAATGCATGAATTTCAAAAAATAGATGGTATTATTGAAGATGTAACAACTATAGTTTTAAATTTAAAGAGTGTTGTTATTAAAAATCATACTAAAGAAAATAAAACTATTAGATTATCTGCTAATAAGGAAGGCGAAGTTAAGGCTGGAGATATTGAATTAGATGCAGATTTAGAAATTATGAATCCTGACTTAGTTATTTGTACTTTAGTTAAGGGTGGAAAAATTGATATGGAAATGACTGTTGGTAATGGTCGTGGATATGTTGATTCTAAGGAAAATAAAAAATTACTTGGAGATTCTATTCAAGGTTTAATTCCTATTGATTCACTTTATAGTCCAATTGAAAGAGTTGGTTATGAAGTACAACCTGCAAGAGTTGGACGTAATGAAAATTATGATAAATTAGTTATGGAAGTTTATACTAATGGTTCAATGAGTCCAGAAGAAGCAATGGCACTTGCTGCTAAGATTTTAATCGAACATTTTAAAATTGTTGCAGATTTAAATAATATTGCTGATGCAACTGGAATTATTGCAGAAAAGAAAGTTGATCAAATTATTAAGACTTTAGAAACTCCAATTGAAGAGATTGAATTCTCAGTTAGAGCATATAACTGCTTAAAGAGAGCTGGAATTCATACAATGCAAGATTTAATTGATAAGAGAGAAGTAGATGTTACTAAGATTCGTAACTTAGGTAAGAAATCTCTTAAAGAAGTATTAGATAAAGTTAAAGAAATGGGACTAAGCTTCCGTGATTAGAAAGAGGTAAGTAATATGTTATATCGTAAATTAGGTAGAGAAACTCGCATAAGAAGAAGTATATTAGCTGGACTTACTAAAGACGTAATTAAAAATGAATATGTTGTTACTACTGATGCAAGAGCTAAAGAAGTAAGAAAATTTGTTGATAAGATGATTACTTATGGTAAGGATGGATCTTTAGTATCTAGAAGAAAAGCACTTGCTTTCTTACAAAATGATACTGTAGCAGTTAATAAAGTATTTAATGAACTAGCTAAACGTTATGAAACTCGTAATGGTGGATATACTAGACTAGTTAAATTAAATGAAAGAAAAGGCGACGACGCTATGCAAATTAGAATTGAACTTGTTTAAGTTTAATTCTTTTTTTTATGATTATTTGTCCAAATTGTAAAGTACTTTTTGTCCAAAATGTAAAGTAAAACTTGTCCAAATTGTAAAATAATATTTACTTATAATTAAATTTATTATATAATTATTACAGGTGATGAACTTATGAATAAATATATGCCAAGGATTGTGGATAGTGTTTTAGAAAATAAATTAAAATATATGGGAGCAGTACTTATTGAAGGATGCAAGTGGTGTGGTAAGTCAACTACCGCAAGGCAGTTTGCTAAAAGTTATATTGAATTTCAAGATCCAGATAAAAAGTTACAATATGATAATACAAATCAGACTAAGCCATCATTATTTTTAGAAGGTGAAAAGCCTAGATTATTTGATGAGTGGCAGATGTATCCTGTTGTTTGGGATTCAATAAGAATGGATGTTGATCATACAGGATTAAAAGGGCAATATATACTTACTGGTTCTGCAAGACCTACTGAAGATAGTGTTATGCATACTGGTACTGGTAGAATTACAAAACTTTTAATGAGACCTATGAGTTTATATGAGTCAGGAGATTCTGATGGTTCTGTATCTTTAGAAGATATAATGAATAATAAAGATGTTTCTGGTGTTTCTAAGTTATCTTTTGATGATATTATAAATGTTATGATAAGAGGTGGTTGGCCAGAAACATTAAATATTCCAGATGATAATAAATATGAAGTTGCTAAGGATTATATAAGGGCTTTATTAAATGAAGAGATTAAAACATTTGATGGGGTAGAGAGAAATCCACAAAGAATGAATGCTCTTTTAAAAAGTATATCTAGAAATATTTCTACTTCTGTTAGTAAAAGTACAATTCTAGATGATGTTAAATTGGAGTTTGAAAATGAGTTATCAAGACCGACTTTAGATGATTATTTAAATGCATTAGAAAGATTGTATATTTTAGAAAGTATACCTGCGACAAATTTGAATTTAAGATCTAAGACACCTTTAAGAACAACTCCTAAATTAGAACTTGTTGATCCATCTTTAGCAATTGCTGCATTGGATTTAAAAAAACAAGATTTAGTTAATGATTTAAATTTAACTGGTTTCTTGTTTGAAAATATGTGTATAAGAGATTTAAAAATATATGCAGATGCGATGAATGCTAGTTTATCTTATTTTAGAGATAAGAATGATTTTGAAGTTGATGTTATTTTAAGAAATGCTAATGGAAAATGGGGTGCAATAGAAATAAAGTTAGGTGCTGGTTATATTAATGAAGCGGCTAATAACTTGTTAAAATTTAAAGAACGTGTTGATATTGAAAAATGCGGAGAGCCTTCATTTTTAATGGTATTAACTGGAGCAGATTACTCTTATAAAAGAGATGATGGAGTATATGTTGTTTCTATAGGAAATTTAAAAAATTAAAGCATGATTTTTAGTCATGCTTTTTATCTTTTAATTATACTTTCTAATGCTAAGATTATCATATTATCTAGGGCTGTTTGTCTTTCTTTTGGAGATAAGTCTTCACTTCGTTTATATGGAGAGTCTGATATTGATACTAGACAAGTTGCTTCTTTATTTAAGAAGTTTGCTACTGTAAAGATACCGAATGCTTCCATTTCGCTAGCTAGTAGGTTTATATTTTTAGGTACTTTATCAAGTAAATGAGATATACTTTCATATACGTCAAATATTTCCGATGTATAGATAGTTCCTTTAGTAATATTGATACCTAATTCTTTACTTGTATTTATAATTGTTTGGTTTAAGGAGTTAGATGAAGATATTTTTTTACTTTTACTTTTAGTTAGGGCATATCTAAAGTTTGAATCAGAGTATGCTGAGGATGCTAGAACGATATCTTTAATATTTAAATCTTTTGATAATGCACCAGCGGAACCTATTCTTATAATATTTTTAACATTATAAAATTTATATAATTCATAAGTATAAAGTGATGCACTTGGAATGCCCATACCTGAACCAATAACAGTAATTTCTTTACCTTTATAAGTACCAGTGTATCCTAACATATTGCGTACATTATTTATTAGTTTTGGATTTTTTAAATATTTTTCAGCAATATATTGTGCTCTTAGAGGGTCACCAGGCAGTAATACGTTTTCTTTAATATTTTCTTTTTCTGTTACAATGTGAATTGGGTTCATATTATTCCTACTTTCTTTTTAAATTATATCATAAGTATCAAGTAATGGTTAAGCAGATGTAATAAATTTACATATATTTTTTTAAAGTGATATAATAAAAGTACGTTTATTTACGCATAATATGAAAAGAGGTGACTTATGGTTTTTAAAGATTATAAGATGAAAGGTTATACTTTACATACTATTAAGACTGATAAGTTTAAGATGTGTCATGTAGAAGTTATTTTTAGAAACAATGTTGTTAAAGAAGAAATTACTAAAAGAAATTTATTATTTGATATGCTTTGTGAGTGCTCAAATAGTTATAAGGGTAAAAGAGACTTAGCATTAGAACTTGAAAATTTATATTGTGCTTCAATATATGATGCAACAAGTAAAGTTGGTAACTCAGTTATAACAAATTTCTGCTTAGATTTTTTAAATCCAAGATATGCACAAGATGATATGCTAACTGACCGAGTATTTAAGTTATTATTTGATTTAATATTTAATCCTAAAGCAAGTAATAATGAGTTTGATCATAAGTTATTTGATTTTGTTAAAGAGAGACTATCTAATGATATAAAAATGTTAGATGATAATCCTAAGAAGAAGAGTTTACTTAAAGCACTTAGTACTTTAGGTGATAGTCCATCTAGTTATGGTAGTTTAGGTTTCTTAGAAGAAATAGATAAAATTACACCAGAGAACTTATACACATATTATAAACAAGTAATAAATACAGACTATGTTGATATATATGTAGTTGGTAATTTAGATATGGATGAAGTATCTAGAATAGTAGATAAATATGCTAAGTTTAATGTTATTAAGAATCATGAAGTAGGTATGTATGTTAGTAATGTTAAAAGAAAACCAGTTATATTAAGTGATAAGTCTAGTAATGCTCAAAGTAATATAGTAGTACTTGTTAATCTTAATAATTTAACTACTGATGAAAAGAAATATGCTGCTAATATGTATAATTTAATTTTAGGTGGAGGGTCACTTGAGACTAAACTTTATCAGAAGTTAAGAGTAGAAAATTCATTATGTTATAATGTGGGCTCTATGTATCAGAAATATGATGGACTTATTATTATTACAACTAGTGTTGATATTAATAAAAGTAAACTAGCAGTTCAATTAATTAAAACTTGTCTTAAAGAGATGAAAACAAATATTAGTGATGAAGAACTTGTTAATGCTAAAGCACTTGTTAAGACTAGTTTAAATATGACTAATGATAATATTGGGAGAATAGTAGATAATGCTTATTATCAGAATATTAGTGATTTAGATGAATTAGATGTTAGATTAGATAAGTTTGATAAGGTTAGTATTAGAGATGTAAAAAAAGTAGCTGAGAAGACTAGTATTAGTACAATTTATGTTTTAGAAGGGGGAAGTACAAATGAATGAGATATTATTGCCAGGAGTGCTTGAGAAACTTTATACGTACACTTTAGATAATGGTCTTAAGATTTATATGGTACCTAATAATAAAACTAAGAATTTTTATATTACATTAAGTACTAAGTATGGGTCTATTTATACTAATTTTGAATATAATGGTAAGAAGTATGATATGCCAAAGGGGATAGCACATTATTTAGAGCATTTATTATTTAATATGCCTGATGAAACTACAGCACATGATTATTTTAGTAAGTTAGGGGCAAATATTAATGCATTTACTTCTTTTGATATTACTTGTTATGAAGTATTTGCTAATGCTAATTTTAAAGAGTGTTTATCTTATTTAACTGAGTATGTTTATACACCATATTTTGCTAAGGAGATAGTAAATAATGAGCGTGGTATTATTACGGAAGAGATTAATATGTATGAGGATAAACCGGGTACTCAGTTAATATATGGAACTTATAATAATATTTTTATTAAAGATGAAAGACAGTATTTAGTTAGTGGTACGGTAAGTGATGTTAAAAAGATTACTAAGGAAGATTTAGAGATTTGTTATGAGGCTTTTTATCATCCAGAGAATATGTTTATGATTATTACGGGTAACTTTGATCCTAATGAGGCAGTAGCAATTGTTAGTGAGGTTATGAGTAAGAAAGAGTTTCCTAAATATAATAAACCAGTTCTTAAGTTTAAGAAAGAACCTTTTGAGGTTAAAACTAAGCATTTTGAGAGGTGTATGAATGTTAATATACCAAAGGTATCAGTTGGGTTTAAAGTACCTAAAAATGCTTTTAAAGGACTTAAAATAGATGAAAGAAAAGTAAGATTATATTTTAATTTATATATGAGAGTTCAGTTTGGTATAACTTCTTATTTAAGGGATGAGTTACAAAGTAGTAAGGTTATTACTGGTGGACTTAGTATGAACTTACTTGACACTGAAGATTATTATGTAGAAGTAATAGCAGTATCTACAGAGTATCCTGATTATTTTATTAAAAGAGTTAAAGAAACTTTTGATGAAAGAGATATAAATGAAGAAGATGTTATTAGAAAAGTTAATGCTTCAGTAAGTAATTTAATAATGTATTTTGATGATATTGAAGGAGTTAATTCACAGATTCAGGATGATGTAATTGACTTTGGTGAGTATATGTATAATATTTATGATGTATATAAAAGTTTAAATATTGAAGAAGCTAGAGAAGTAGTAAAGAGATTAAATAAGCATATTACTACAGAGACAATTATTAAGCCTTTAGAGGAAAAGTAGAACGCATATGATTATGCGTTTTTTTTATGTTATTCAGTTACCCTAAAATTTGCGACAACTCAAAAAACTTATTAAATAAAAAGGAAATTAAGTGTTAATTTACAACAATAAATAATAGGAGGACTATAAATGAAAAACGAAATTATTTTATTTGAAAATCAAAATGTTAAATTAGAAGTAAATATGCAAGATGAAACAGTTTGGTTAAATGCTGAACAAATGGCTGAATTATTTAATACATCAAGAACAAATATAATTGAACATACTAGCAATATTTATTCTGATGAAGAACTTGCTAAAAATTCAACCTGTCAGGATTTCCGACAAGTTCGAAAAGAAGGAAAAAGAACTGTAACGAGAACTATTCAATTTTATAATTTAGATGTGATTATTTCAGTTGGTTATCGTGTTAATAGTAAACAAGGCATAATTTTTAGGAAGTTGTCTAATAAAGCCTTAAAAGATTATATGATTAAAGGTTATGCAGTTAATCAAAAAAGATTAGAATACCTTGAAAAGACAATTAAGTTATTATGAAAGATTAAACAGCTTGATTAAATACAGAATAAATGGCAAAATTATTTGATAGAGATTATAAAACTATTAGAAAACATATTAATAATGCCTTAGAAGAAGAACTAAGTGATCAAGTGGTAGTCGCAAAATTTGAGAATACCACTCAGCATAGTGCGATTGAAGGAAAAATATAAACTCATTATATAGAATATTATAATCTTGATGCTGTTATAAGCGTTGGTTATAAGGTTAAAAGTAAAAATGGTGTTATATTTAGAAAATGGGCTAATAAAATTTTAAAAGATTATATGATTAAAGGTTATGCCGTTAATCAAAAGAGTTTAGAATATCTAGAAGAAACAGTTAAGTTAATTGATATTGCAGGAAGAATTGATATAAATTTAAGAGGAAATTGAGTATTAGTTTACAACAATAAATAATAGGAGGACTATAAATGAAAAATGAAATCTTATTATTTGAAAATCAAGATGTAAAACTAGAAGTTAATATGAAAGATGAAACTGTTTGGTTAAATCAGTTACAAATGGCTAAGTTATTTGATAAAGATAGAAAACCAATTACTAGACATATCCAAAATATATATAGAGATGGAGAACTAGAAGAAAATTCAGTATGCTCATTTTTTGAGCATACTGGGGAAGATGGTAAACAATACAATGTTATGTTTTATAATTTAGATATGATTATTTCAGTTGGTTATCGTGTTAATAGTAAACAAGGCATAATTTTTAGGAAATGGGCTACTAGTATATTAAAAGATTATATGATTAAAGGTTATGCAGTTAATCAAAAGAGATTAGAATATCTAGAAAAAACGGTTAAGTTAATTGATATTGCTGGAAGAATTGATATAAATTTAAAAGGAAATGAAGCACAGGAAATTATTAAAGTAATAAATAATTATTCTAATGCTCTAAATTTACTTGATGATTATGATCACAAGAGGATAATTAAACCAAATGGTACAATTAATGAAAATAAAATTAATTATGAAGATTGTATGAATATTGTTAATAAACTTAAATTTAGTAGTGATAGTGATTTATTTGCTCTTGAAAGAGATAATGGGGTGGAAGCAATTATTTTTGATATATATCAAACTTTTGATGGAAAGGACTTATACTCTTCAATCGAAGAAAAAGCAGCTAATTTTTTGTATTTAATTATAAAAAATCATGTGTTTATAGATGGCAACAAGAGAATTGCTGCAACATTATTCATTTACTTTTTGGAATTTTATAATCTACTTTATAAAGATGGTAAACAAGTTATTGATAATAATACATTAGTTGCTATCACTTTACTTATAGCACAGTCTAATCCAAAAGAAAAAGAAATATTAGTAGATTTAGTGATGAATTTTTTAAGTAGATAAATATTATATTTCTTCTTGAATTTTATGTCTTTATATTTTATAATTTTTATAGAATATAAGGTGATTATAGTGGAAGATAAAATATCGAGAGATAAGAATAAAATTAAGGTGTTTAGTTCTTTATTAATAATTGTTTTATTGGTAATGGGAGTTAGTTTTGCTATATTCCAAAATTTTGCAAGACAAAGTGGAACTAATAATTTAGGAGCAACCAATTGTTTTAGTGTAACGTTTAGTGGTGTTAATAATGCTATTAATTTAGCAAATGATTATCCTATACCTGATAGTGAGGGTTTAGAAAGAGATCCTTATACATTTAAAGTAACTAATAATTGTAATCAGTATTTAACACTTAGTATAGGTGTAGAGACACTAAGTACAAGTGAAATACCATCAAACCTAATTAAAGGTGTTATTGTTAATAATGGAGGGATACCAACAAGCGCATCTATTTTATCAAGTGGTAAAACTATGGAAGCACAAAATGGTGGTACTGCTTATGAATTATTAACTGATAACTTATCAGCAAATTCATCTAAAACATATGATTTAAGATTATGGTTTGATGAAAGCATGACTAAAGAACAGGGAGCTACTAAAAAATATCAAGGAAAAGTTATTGTAGGGGCAAGTGCTGATGTAGAACTTCCAAGAAATTTAAGACAATCAATACTAGCAAATAATGAAGTTAAGGCTCCGCTTACAACACCAGGAAAAGAAGTTAGTGCTTATAAAGAAAGTGATGTAACAACTATAACTACATATATGGTAGATAACGAAGAACAATATTATTATGTAACATATGGAACAGGATGGAAAGCAAGTGGTTCTAAATTTAATTTAACTGGTACATCTGTAACAACAGATACATATGCTAATTCATATGCTAGTTTAGTAGGTAAATATTTACCACAAAGTTCAATAAATAGTTCTGGATCAGGTACTGCAGGAACTATGAAAACAACAACTAACTTATCTGCAGTATATTATGTAGTAAGTGCTACACAAGATAGTTTTACATATAAACAAATAACATCAAATAAAAATACGACAGAAGCATTACTTGCATCTACAGAAGATGATTATGGTACATCTTATTATTTTAGAGGTGCTGTAACAAATAACTATGTAGAGTTTGCTAATAAATGCTGGAGAATAGTAAGAGTTGGAGGAGATGGTTCAGTAAAACTAATACTACATAATGATAATCCAACTGGAGTTGCTAATCCTTGCGATGCTGCAAATAATAGTGCTAGTGCTGCATTTGCTAGATACTCTGGTACTACATATGAGAGTACATTTAATACAAACTATAATGACAATGCTTATGTAGGATTTATGTATGGAACTGCTGGTTCATCAACATATGAAGCAACACATGCAAACACAAATAATAGTACAATACTAACTAATTTAGAAACATGGTATACAAACAATTTAAAAACATATGCTGATGCAATAGCTGATACTGTATGGTGTAATGATAAAACAAATGTCACAGATATAACTTACAATCCTTGGAATTATAGTAATGTTAATGGTTTAGGATATGGCACAAATGTAACATATTATGGTGCTACTCAAAGATTAGTAAGTAAAAGTGGCAGTGCTGGTGGCACTGGCCCAAGTTTAAAATGTAATGGAGAATTAAGTAAAATAAATTCAAAAGTGGGTTTAATAACAGCAGATGAGTTAGCATTCGCTGGATATGCCGGTGGATTACAAAATACTACAACATATTTACAAGAAAATGCTACAGACACTTATTGGTGGTCTTTGTCTCCTGGCGGCTTCGTTGGCAGCAGCGCTAGCGTTTGGGTCGTTGACGGCAGCGATGGCTTCTTGGGCATCGGCGACGTGAACAACTCCAGCGGGCTTCGTCCTTCGATTTCTCTTAAGTCGACGACCAACGCAACCGGAAATGGTACCAGTGATAAACCTTATAAAGTTGTTTAACTTTTAGATTAAGTCTATTTGATATAGACTTTTTTTTATTATTTTAGTACAATATTATTGTGATGAATTATGAAAAATAAAGGTGCTAAAATTATTGTTAATTCTATTACTATGACTAGGGTTATAGGCACTTTATTAATGCCTTTTATAAGTTTGCTTTTAAGTCCTGGGGAGCTAATATTTTATATTATTATTTTGCTTCTTACTGATAGTGTTGATGGAATTATGGCTAGAAGACTTAATGCTTGTACAATTTTTGGAGCATTGTTAGATGCAATTGCTGATAAACTTTTGGGAATTGCCACTCTTGCTGTTCTTGCATTTAGTTATCCAATTATGTTTTTACCAATTATTACTGAAACATTGATATGCTTAATTAATACAAATGGTGCGGCGAGGGGAAGTTCTACAGAAAGTTCATTTTTAGGTAAGTTTAAGACGTGGCTTTTTGGTATTGCTATTGTTGTTGGGTTCTGTACTATTTATAGTAGTGATATAATTACTTTATTTAATGATACGACTAGAAACGGTTTATACATGATTGATATGTTTAACTATATTATAGATAATAAGGACAGTATTATGGTAGTACTTGCTAGTATTACAGCTGGTGCTGATATTATGGTGGCAGCAGATTATCGTTCAAGAAATAAAAGTGATATTAAGAAGGCCCGTGAGAATGGACTTAATGCTAGTGAGTTTAAGCTGAAAAATAAAGATGATTTAATGTTTGCTTTATTTGATACAGATTATTATAATGAGACTAGAGGCGTGCCACTACTTCAAAGATTAGGAGAGGAGAAGAAAAATGAAAAGAAAGTTAGAGGAAAATAAATATTTTCAGATTGGATTTACAGCATTTTTGGTTATTGCTTGTGCGATTATATTTTATTTTTTAATTTATAAGATAGGAATGCTTTATGGGTATTTAAAGACTTTTGTTGGTTTTTTTACACCATTTATTATTGGCTTTATCTTTGCTTATTTATTAAACCCAATTGTTAATTTTTTTAGAGATAAGGTATTTATTAAATTATTTAAGAAAAAGGATGAGAAAAGTTATAAGATTAGTAATAGTGTTAGTATTACTTTTACAGTAGTGTTGATGCTCGGACTTATTATTTTATTATTTAGTTTTATTTTGCCGGAACTTCTTAAAAGTATAGAAACGATTGCGGTTAATATGCCGGGATATATTACAGAAGTTAAGAATTATTTAGTTGGTAAGTTAGATGATCATAAAGAGATTCAAAAGGTTGTTTTAAATAATTATGATGCGATTAATAATTATTTAACGACAATGTTAAATACTAAGTTATTACCTCAGGTTGAGAAATGGCTTGTAGTACTTTCTGATGGTGTGTTTGGGGCAGTTAAGGTTATCTTTAATATAGTTATGGGATTTGTTATTTCTATTTATTATTTACTTGATAAGAAGAGTTTTGTTAGTGGATTTAAGAGAATGTTATATGCAATTCTACCTACTAAGACTGTTAATAAGATTTTAGATAATGCTCGACATACTGATTATATATTTGGTAATTTTATTATTGGTAAGTTATTAGATGGTTTTAGTGTAGGATTTATTACTTTTATATTTTTAACTATATTTGGTTATCCTTATTCATTACTTATTGGGGTTATTATAGGACTTACTAATATGATTCCTTATTTTGGACCATATATTGGTACTATTCCTAGTGCACTTCTTATTTTAATGGATAGTCCTACTAAGTGTTTAATATTTATATTATTTATTATTGCTCTTCAGCAAGTTGATAGTTATTTAATTGAACCAAGGCTATGTGGATCTAGAACTGGATTAAAGAGTTTCTGGGTATTAGCATCTATTCTATTATTTGGTAATGCTTTTGGAATTGTTGGTATGCTTGTTGCTGTTCCAGTGTTTGCTTTAATTTATGGATACTTTGATAATTTGATTCAAAATAAATTACTTGATAAGAAATTACCTAGTGATAAAGGTAGTTATGATGACTTAGAAAGAATTAATTCTGAGAGTAAAAGGTTAGTTAAAAAGACTTTAAAATAAGTCTTTTTTGCTTTATAATTAAATTGGGGTGGATTATGCCGAATATATATAATTTTACTTATGAAAATTTAGAAGAGAAACTTATATCTTTGGGTGAAAAGAAGTTTAGAACACGACAGATATGGCAGTGGCTTTATGAGAAGAGAGTTAAGAGTTTTGATGAGATGAGAAATTTAAATAGTGAGCTCATTTCTAAACTTAAGGATAATTTTAGTTTTGATTATATAGAAATTGTTACTGCTCAAAGAAGTGATAGTACTAATAAATATTTGTTTAAACTTAATGATGGAAATTTTATTGAAGCCGTTTTAATGAAACATGATTATGGTTTAAGTGTATGTGTTTCTAGTCAAGTTGGATGCAATATGGGATGTGCTTTTTGTGAAAGTGGTAGACTTAAAAAAGTACGTAATTTAGAATCTTTTGAGATAATAGAACAAATTTTACTTATTAGTGAAGATATAAATGAAAGAATAAGCAGTATTGTTATAATGGGAATAGGAGAACCGTTTGATAATTACGATAATATTATTAATTTTATAAAGATTGTTAATAATCCGTTTGGTTTAGCGATTGGTGCAAGACACATAACAGTTAGTACATGTGGGATTATTCCTAAAATAAAGGAGTTTATGAATCTTGATTTGCAGGTTAATTTAGCAATTAGTTTGCATGCACCAACAAATGCGCTTAGAAGTAAGATTATGCCAATAAATAATGCTTATCCACTTGACGATTTAGTTAACACCTTAAAGGAATATATTGCAAAAACTAATAGACGAGTTACTATAGAATATGTTATGCTTAATAATGTAAATGATAGTTTAGAAGATGCAAGAAATCTTGCTAATTTACTTAAGGGAATGAATGTGTATGTTAATTTAATTCCTTATAATGAGACTAGTCATTTAGATTTTAAAAGAAGCGATAAAATAAACTCTTTTTATGATACTTTAAAGAAGTATAAAATTAATGTAACTGTAAGACGCGAATTCGGTTCTAATATAGATGCAGCATGTGGACAGTTACGAGCTAAAGAGGTGGAAAAATGAAATCATTTTATTTAACAGATACAGGAAGAGTTAGAAGTCATAATGAGGACTCTGTTACAATAGTTAAGAATGCATCGGGTGAGCATTTAATGATTGTAGCCGATGGCATGGGAGGACACAGAGCAGGTGAGATAGCAAGTTCAATGGTAGTTACTCATATGGGCTCTAGATTTAACGAACTATCTACCATTGGAAGTAAATTAGATGCAGCAAGCTGGCTTAATGAAAATATAGGAGAAATTAATACTAATATAATTAAATATGCTGAGGAAAATCCAGAAGCAACGGGGTTAGGCACTACAGTAGTAATGGCCTTACTTACTAAAGATTTTTTGATATTTGCAAATATTGGTGATTCTAGCGGGTTTGTACTTAAGAATAGTAAACTTCATAAGATAACCAAAGATCATACACTTGTAAATTTACTAGTAGAGTCTGGTGAGTTAAGTGCTGAAGAAGCAGAAAATCATCCGAAGAAAAATGTCTTAATGAGAGCACTAGGTGCTGCTGAAAAGCAAGAACTTGATATATTCGATGTTGATCCAAATGTTGATGCTGTACTTTTATGTAGCGATGGACTTACTAATATGCTTACAAAAGAGCAGATTGAGAAAGTATTAATAGATGAAGAACTTAATGAAGAAGGAAAACTTATTAAATTAATTAAGAAATGTAATGCTAGAGGGGGAACGGATAATATAACAGTAGCGTATCTTGTTAAAGAAGGTGGTATAGAATGATACAAAAGGGGCAAAAAATAAATGACCGTTACCAAATTATTAAGTCTATTGGTGAAGGTGGAATGGCTAATGTGTATTTAGCATTTGATACTATTTTAGAACGTAATGTTGCAGTTAAAGTTTTAAGAGGAGATTTAGCAAACGATGAGAAGTTTGTTAGACGTTTTCAAAGAGAAGCATTAAGTGCAAGTTCATTATCTCATCCTAATATAGTTGAGGTTTATGATGTAGGTGAAGATGATGGTATATATTATATTGTTATGGAATATATTGAAGGTAAGCATTTAAAACAACTTCTTAAAAGAAGAGGAAAACTTACTTTAGAAGAAGCAGTTGATATTATGCTTCAAGTAACTGATGGTATGGCTTGTGCTCATGATTCTTATATAATTCATAGAGATATTAAGCCACAAAATATCATGATATTAGAAAATGGTCTTGTTAAAATAACTGATTTTGGTATAGCAATGGCCTTAAATAGCACTCAACTTACTCAAACTAATAGTGTTATGGGTAGTGTTCATTATATACCACCAGAACAAGCTAGTGGTAAGGGATGCACTATTCAAAGTGATGTATATTCAATGGGTATTTTGTTTTATGAGTTACTTACAGGTACTCTTCCATATAAAGGTGATAATGCTGTTGAAATAGCACTTAAACACTTAAAAAATCCTCTTCCAAGTATTAGAGAGGAACTACCAAACGTACCACAACCAGTTGAAAATATTATTCTAAAAGCTTGTGCTAAGAACCCTAAAAATAGATATGCCGATGCTAGAGAAATGCATGAAGATTTAAAGACATGCTTAAGTAAGAGCAGGGCTGATGAACCGAAGTATGTTTATAATTATCCGGAGTTTGACGAGAAAGATAAAAAGAGTGTTAGTGAAACTAAAAAGATAGATAAAGTGGATAAGGTTAAAGAGAAAAAGGAAGAGGTTGGCGTGAAGAAGATTACTGAAAAAGATTATCATAAGAAAGAAAATAAGGTTTTAATTGTTTTAGGGTTTGTATTTGCAGCGCTTGCGATTATTACAACCAGTGTAGTAGTGTTACTTCCTAAACTTACTTCATCTAAGGATTTAGTTGTACCTGATGTTTCAGATAAGACAGTAGATGAAGCAGTTGATATTCTTACTAAGATGGGACTTAAAATTAGTGCTGAAAATAAGACAGTTACCAGTGATACTATAGAAAAAGGAAAAGTAGTTAAGACGAGTCCTAATAAAGGTAGAACGGTTAAGGAAGGCTCTGAAGTCGTTATTTATGAATCTAGTGGGGCTGGAACAATTACTTTAGAAGATTATACAGGTAAAAATTATATTGAAGTTAAAACAATTTTAGAGCAAATTAATAAATTATTTGTAATTCAAAAAACTGAAGAAGTTGGTAATGAATCTAATTATGAAAAAGATGAGATAATTAAGCAAGAACCTGCAGCTGGAACAGAGGTTAAAGAAGGAGACACTATTACATTATATGTACCAGATATAGTAGATAGTTATCCAGACTTTACAAAAGGGAATTACAGTTTAACTGACATCCAAGCATTCTGTGATAAGTACAAATTGAAATTAGAAGTTGAGTATAAACCAACCGATGAATATGAACAAGGAGCAATTATTAGTCAGTCTAGAATTGCTGGATCATCAATTATTAGTAACATGTCATTAAAGATTGTTATTGCTGATTCTCTAGAGGATACAACAGATTAATATGGAAGGCACAATAGTTAGAATAATTAGTAATTTATGCACTGTTGATTGTGGTGGTGCTTTATATGATTGCAAGCCTAGGGGAAAGTTCTATCATACGAATATTTCCCCTTTAGTTGGTGATCATGTTGTAATTGATGAAGTTAATAATTATATTTTGGATATAAAGGAACGTAAGAATTATTTAGATAGACCATCTATTAGTAATGTAGATGCGGCCCTTATTGTAACCAGTGTTAAAAAGCCGGAGTTATCTTTAAGTTTACTTGATAAGATGATTAGTAATGTAAGTGATAAAGGCATTGAACCAATTATTTGTTTTAGTAAAACTGATTTACTTTCGTTTAAGGAAAAACTTGAACTTAAAAAGATTATTAAATATTATAATAAGATAGGGATTAAGTGTACGACGAATAGAAAATTAGGTAAGATTACTAAATTGCTTGATGGGAAAATAGTGGTGCTTACTGGCCAAACAGGTGCTGGCAAAAGTACTCTATTAAATATGTTAAATCCTAGTCTTAATTTAAAGACAGATGAGATTAGTGAGGCTCTTGGTAGAGGAAAACACACGACTAGACATGCTGAATTATTTAAATATAAGAATAGTTTAATCGCAGATACTCCGGGATTTAGTGCTTTAGACATAACACATATACCAAAGGATGAGTTAAAAAATACTTTTGTAGAGTTTAATTTAGATTGTGAGTTTAAGGATTGCAAGCATATGAATGAGAAAAACTGTATGGTTAAAGATTATGTAAATTCTGGTAAGATTCTTAAAAGTAGATATGATAATTATAGAAAGTTTATGGGAGAATAATGAAAGTAGCAGTTTCGTTTATTAAAAGTTTATATGATGAAAAGAAGACGATTAAATTAATTGATATGACTAGTGCTGACTATATTCATGTTGATATTATGGATGGAGAGTTTGTTAGTACTAAGAATTATAATTTTGATGATATAAAGTTAATGTTGGATGGCGTAAGTAAACTTTTAGATGTTCATTTAATGGTTAAACATCCACTAGGTTATATTAAAGATTATGCGTCTTTAAATACTAAACAAATTACTTTTCATGCTGAAGCAGATGATGATATTTATGAAACAATAAATGAGATTCACAGTTATGGAATTAAGGCAGGACTAGCAATTAATCCAGATACACCAGTTAAACAAATTGAGAAGTATTTAGACTTAGTTGATGTGGTGCTTGTTATGAGTGTTTACCCAGGAAAAGGTGGACAGAAATTTATAAGTGAAACATCAAAGAAAATAGAAGAACTCAATCATTATAGTGATCTTTTAATCGAGGTTGATGGTGGAATAAATAAAGACACTATTGACATGGCAAGAGGTGCTGATATGGTAGTAAGTGGGTCTTATGTTTGCGAGAGTACTGACTATGAGAAAGCAATTGAGAGCTTAAAAAATTAGGCTCTTTTTGTATGCAAATATTTAAAATTTCAAATATTAAAAAATCTACGTACAAGTGTTTGCAAAAATGCTTGACAAGTATATTTTTAAAGGTTACAATTTAGGTGTCTTGCTTAGGGGTGAGAGCAGGACTTTAGATGAGCATTTTCCTTAAGTAGAAAATGGTCTATATAGGATGAGACATAATTAATAAAAAAATTGAAAGGTGAGATGATTATATATAAATAAATTAAAAAATTATAATAAAAGTGTTTTTGAAAATGTAAAACATAAAGACGAGAATGGAAATGAATTTTGGTATGCTAGAGAAATACAACAAGTATTAGAATATAAAAAGTGGCAAAAATTTATTAATGTTATAGAAAATGCTAAGATAGCATGTGAGAAAAGCAATTATAATGTATTAGACCATTTTACCCAAGTGGGTAAAATGGTGAAAATAGGTTCTGGTGCTAAAAGAAAACAAGTTGATTATGAACTTTCAAGATATGCTTGTTATTTAATAGTACAGAATTCTGATCCAAGAAAAGAAATTGTTTCTCTAGGTCAAACTTATTTTGCTGTGCAAACAAGAATTAACTGAAAAAGAATATAGTTCACTTACTGAAGATGAGAAAAGATTTTATAGAAGAAATATAACAAGAAAAGGAAATTATTCATTAAATATTGCTGCTAAAAATGCGGGAGTTAAAAATTTTGATAAATTTCACAATGCTGGATATAGAGGATTATATAATGGAGAGTCAGCTAATGATATTGCTAGAAGAAAGAAACTTAGATATAGGCAAGATATTTTAGATAATATGGGAAGTGCTGAATTAGGTGCTAATATATTTAGAATTTCTCAAACAGAAGATTTATTAAAAAAGCAATCTGAGCCTAGTGAGCAAGTTGCAACAACAACTCATTATAATGTTGGAAGAATTGTTAGAAAAGCAATAAAGGAAATGGGTGGTACTATGCCAGAAGATTATCCGACTCCAGAAAAATCTTTAAAACAGTTAGAAAAAGAAAGAAAGCGTTTATTAATAGAGAATAAAAAGAAAGATGATTAAGCAGGTTACATATTGTTTCCTGGCTTAGAATGAAGGCATTATCTAATAAAAATTGATGCAAATTTTAAAAATTACTAATATCAAAAATTTGCCATACATTTGTTTGGAAAAATGCTTGACAAATAAAAAATGGTATTATACAATTAATATGTAAGAGAAAGAATAGGTGAAAAAACTTGAAAACAATTGATACAAAAGAGAAAAATAAAGCTTTAGAACAAGTAATGGCTGATATTGAAAAACAATTTGGTAAAGGTGCTATTATGAAACTTGGAAGTAGTGAACACATGAATATTGATGTTACATCAACTGGTTCGCTTACTTTAGATATAGCTTTAGGGGTTGGAGGATATCCAAAAGGAAGAATAATTGAAATTTATGGACCTGAGTCTAGTGGTAAAACTACTATAGCACTTCATGCAATTGCTGAAGTACAAAAGGCTGGTGGAACTGCGGCATTTATTGATGCAGAGCATGCTCTAGATCCTGTTTATGCTAAGAAGTTAGGTGTTAATATAGATGAATTATTATTAAGTCAACCAGATACTGGAGAACAAGCATTAGAGATTTGCGATGCTTTAGTTAAGAGTGAAGCTGTTAACATTGTTGTAATTGATTCAGTTGCAGCATTGGTGCCACAAGCCGAAATCGAAGGTGAGATGGGTGATTCTCATGTTGGTTTACAAGCTAGATTAATGAGCCAAGCCTTAAGAAAGTTATCTGGAACTATTTCTAAAACTAAGACTACTGCTATTTTTATTAATCAGTTAAGAGAAAAAGTTGGAGTATTATTTGGTAATCCAGAGACTACTCCAGGTGGCAGAGCGTTAAAGTTCTATTCGACAATTAGGCTTGATGTAAGACGTGGTGAACAAATTAAATCTGGTGATAGTGTAGCTGGTAATAAAACTAATATTAAAGTAGTTAAAAATAAGGTTGCTCCACCATTTAAGAGTGCAACTGTTGATATTATGTATGGTGAAGGTGTTAGTCATGTTGGCGAGTTAGTTGACTTGGCTAGTCAAATTGGGGTTATTGATAAGAGTGGTGCTTGGTTTAGTTATAAGGGTGAAAAGATTGGTCAAGGTAGAGAAAACGTTAAAGTGTTCTTAAAAGAAAATCCTGATTTAGCAATTGAAATAGAAAATCAAGTAAGAGAAGCAAATAATATTCCACTTATACCTGTAGCAAAAAAAGAAAAATAGTTTAAAATCATTTTTTTTACAAGAATTTGTCACTAAATTATGAGAGACATATTAAAAAATATGTCTTTTTTTGTTATACTATTGTCGAGGTAAGGTGATAAAAATGAAGAAAGTATTGTTATTTTTGTTTTTGTCATGTTTTTCTTTAGAAGTTTTTGCTGATACAGGTTATGTTAAGAGCCAAGTTACGATGAGAGAAAAACCTTCTACAGATAGCTCAGTAAAAAAGATTATGGAAATACCAAAGGGTGCTGAATTTGAAATCATTAATCAAGACACCCCAGCTGGTAACGGTTGTGGAAAACCATGGTTCTATATTTATTATAGTAGTGAATATGGTTATGTGTGTTCATCACTAGTTGGAGTAGTTGGTGAGCAAAGTACATCTTATGAAAGACCTTGGAATTCCCCAGCAAAAGCAATTACTGGTGGAGCACTATTTATCAGTAGTGGTTATATTTCTAAGGGTCAGCACACTTCCTATTTAAAAAAATATAATGTTAATCCTTCTGCATATTATCCTCAGTTTAATCATGAATATATGGCTAATTTAAGAGCACCATCTAGTGAGGCATCTAGTACGTATAATTCATTAAGTAAGAATAATAAGTTGAATGAGGCTTATGATTTTGTAATACCTTATTTTGATAACATGCCAGAAACAACTTATGATAGCAAATTTAAAGATATTGAATTAAAAAGAATAGATGAAGCTAGTGATGAAAAGTTCGAAGAAATGATTAAAGAATTTCCAGAAAGTTACAAACCATACTTAAGATATCTTCATAGTATTCATGCTAATTGGACATTTACACCACTTAATGCTAAGTATGATTTTTATGCTGGTGTTGCAGTTGAAAATAACGTTAGTAGCATTGAAGTAAGTAGCGGCCACTGTGCTAGTCCAACACAAATTACAGAAAAGGGCTGGTGTATTGCAACAAGAGAAGCAGTAGCGTTCTTTATGGATCCAAGAAACTTTTTAAACGAAAGATATGTTTTTATGTTTGAAAACTTAGGCTTTAAAGAAGTAGACGAAAGTTTAATTAAGGGTGTATTATCTGGAACATTTATGGATAATATAGAACCAATTAGTAATAAAACTTATTCTTTATTGTTTCTAGAAGCCGGTAGGTATGCTAAAGTATCAGCTTTATACCTAGCTAGTTTATCTAGACAGGAAGCAGGTGCTAAACTATCTAATACCACTAATGGTGCCGAGTTTACATATGAAGGATATACTTATTCTGGTTTATATAATTTTTATAATATTGGAGCAAGTAGTAGTGAATCCAATCCGGCTTTAGCTGGCTTAGTATTTGCAAATGGTGGCAAAGGTAAAAATAATGGTGGAGCATCAACACCAGTAGAGCCTAAACCTGAAGAAGGTAAAACTGAAGAAGTTAAAATAGATTTTATAAGTTTATTAGGACTAAGTAAAAATGGTGATTATTATAGTGGAAATGAACCAGGAACAAAGGTAAGTACAATTACAAGTAAAGCAACTGGAAATGCTAAGATAACAGTAAAAAAAGCTAATGGTGAAGAAGTGCTAGGAAGTAGTTTACTTGGAACCGGAATGAAAATCGAATGCATTAATGGTAATCAAAATGAAATTTATGAGTATGTTTTAATGGGAGACACCAATGGTGATGGACTAATAAATTCAGCAGACCTATTAAAGGTTCGTCAGCATTTACTTGAAACTAACAGACTAAATGGTTCATATCTAAAGGCAGCCCTAATGGCTGGTGGAGTAAATGTTAACTCAGCAGATTTGCTTAAATTAAGACAATACTTAATTAATCAAGGATAAAAGGAGGCTATATGAAGAAGTTTTTATTATTTATTTCATGTTTATGTTTTAATATAGGAATGGTTTATGCAGCACCAAGTGCTAGTATTTCCGTAAATAAAAGTAGAGTTGAAAATGGTAGCTCAGTAAGTGCAACTGTTACAGTAAAAAGTACAGCAGCTTGGAATATAAGAATTGCATCTAGTGGAGCTACTAGTGGATGCACACAGAAGTTTGCAGATGCAACAGGTAATGGGCAGAATACAACTAAGTCTTTTACAGTTACTTGTAAGGCGACTAGTTTAGGGACAATTAACTTTACAATGACTGGGGATATTACTGATGCTAGTGGTAATAATATTTCAGTAAGTGGCTCTAGAAATGTTAGCGTTGTAAAACCTAGAGAAAAATCTAGTAATAATTATTTAAAGAGCCTAGAAGTTGAAGGTTATGAAATAAGTCCAGCATTTGATAAAAAAACTAGTGAGTATTCTGTAAATGTTCCTTCAACAGTAAGTAAGATTAATATTAAAGCCAGTAAGGAAGATTCTTATGCATCAATTAGTGGTACTGGTGAAAAAGAAGTTAGTGAAGGACTTAATACTTTTGATATAACCGTAATAAGTGAAACTGGTGTATCAAATATATATTCTTTAAAAGTTAATGTTTTAGACCAAAATCCAATTGAGGTTACTGTAAATAATAAAAAATATACTGTTGTTAAGGAAAGTAAGAATCTAACGAAGCCAGAGCTATTTGAAGAAACAACAATAAAAATTGGTGAGTTTGATATACCAGCATTTAAAAATGAGACAACTGGCTATACACTTGTTGGCTTAAAAGACGAAAGTGGAAACATCAGCCTATTTATATATGATAATGAAAAGTATCAAAGTTATGATGAGTATTTAACTAAAAGACTTACTTTAGTATTTAAAACGCCTAGCAAAAGACTAAATAATTTTACTTCTAAAACAATCACTCTAAACGAAAAAGAGATTAGTGCCTTTACCGATGGAAAAGTCACTTTAGTTTATGCAGTCAATTTAGAAGATGGGAAAGAAGCTTACTATAAATATGACGGTGAAGTAATGCAGAAGTTTGATATAGATGAGTATAATAAAGAACAAAAAGATAAAGATTTAAAAGAAGGAATTATATATGGTCTTGCGGCTTTATCTTTAGGATTATTTCTAATAGTAATATTGATACTTGTTAAAAATAAGAAAAAACTTGTAGCACTTAGTGAAAAGTTTAAAGATAACGATATTGATAATGACAAATAGCCTTTCTTTAAAGGCTTTTTTTTAGTATAATAGTTTTTAGGTGATAAATATGTTTGAATATATGGGAGACCGTATTAGTAATGCAATTAAGAATATAAAAGGAATGGGTAGAATTACTGAGGAAAATATTGGTGATGCTATTCGTGAGATAAAGATGGCTTTATTGGAAGCAGATGTTAATTATGAAGTTGTTAAAGAATTTACTACTAATGTTAAAAATAAAGCGTTAGGTATGGATGTTAGTAAGAGTTTAAAACCTGATGAGGTTTTTATTAAATTAGTTAAGGACGAACTAGTTAGTTTATTAGGTTCTGATTATGTACCACTTGTTACTGATAAAAAGTTTGTTTGTATTATGCTTGTGGGCTTACAAGGTTCTGGTAAAACAACGACATGTGGTAAAATAGCTAATTTAGTGCGTAAGAAAAATAGTAAGAATCCATTACTTGTTGCTTGTGATGTTTATAGACCAGCCGCTATTGATCAGTTATGTGAAGTAGGAAAGAGTTTAGGTATTCCTGTATTTACTAAGGGTAAGGAAGATCCACGAGTTATTGTAAAAGAGGCTTTGGAATATGCAAAGACTAATAATAATGACTATGTTATTATCGATACTGCTGGTAGACTACATGTTGATGAAGAACTAATGAATGAACTTAAAGATATAAATGAGATTGCAAATCCGGATGAAATTATCCTAGTAATTGATGCGATGATGGGACAAGATGCAATAAATGTTATTCGTGGATTTAATGATAAACTTCCGCTTACTGGTGCTATCTTAACTAAAATGGATGGCGATACTAAGGGTGGTGTAGCATTATCTGTTAGACATTTAACAAATATACCAATTAAGTTTGTTGGTGATAGTGAAAAGTTAGATGGATTAAGTCCTTTTTATCCAGAGAGAATGGCAGAACGTATTTTAGATATGGGAGATATTTTATCTATTGCAGAGAAGGCAGAGAGCGTTATTGATGAAGATGAAGCTAAAGATTTAACGCGTAAGATGAAAAAAGGCTCTTATGATTTAGAAGATTTTCTTACTAATATGAAACAAATTAGAAAGTTAGGACCACTTGAAAATATCTTAAAGATGCTTCCTGGTGCAAGAAATATGGGACTTAATAATATTAATATTAATCCAAAGGATATGGCTCATGTTGAAGCAATAGTCTTATCTATGACACCTTACGAAAGAAGACATCCAGAAGTATTAAAAGCTAGTCGTAAGATTAGAATAGCAAAGGGTTCTGGAAGAAGTGTTGAAGAAGTAAATCGTCTTTTAAAGCAATTTGAGATGATGAAAGACATGATGAAGAAGATGAGTAGTGGTAACTTTAAGATGCCTTTTTAGGTGTCTTTTTTACAAAAGTGTGATCAAAGCAAAAAAAGGAGAAAATATGGAAGAAAGAGTATTTAATAAATTAGTTAGGGATAAGATTCCCGAGAAGATAAAAAATAATGGAGAAGTACCTTATACTAGAGTACTAAGTGATGAGGAGTTTAGAATAGAACTTGAAAAGAAGTTATTAGAAGAATGTAATGAAGTATTAAAAGCAGTGAGTCTAGATGAGACAGTAGAAGAACTAGCAGACGTGCTTGAAGTATTATGCGCAATAGGCGCTCTTGAAGGTAAAGACTTAGATAGTATAATTTCTGTTATGAAAAGCAAGCGTGAAAAAAGAGGCGGGTTTAGTCAAAAAATATTTTTGGAGAAGACAACAAAATAATTTCACTTGATTTTAGACCTATTAAGTGTTAAAATCTTTTTATAAAGCGAAGATATAGGATTATAGTTAAAGATAATTTTAAGAGAGTTAGTGGCTGGTGAGAACTAATAAGGACTTTAACGAATCTACCTATTAGTGATGTTAATAGCATCCGGCATTGCCGTTATATGAATTAAGTTAAATTGAGGATGGTACCGCATTTATATGTTCCTTATGTGCCATTCTTTTTTTGTTAAGAAAAGAGAGGGTTTTATGAATAAACGATCGGATAGAATGCTTATGTTTAATAATTTATTTAAAAGAAAGGTTGATGATATAAAATGATAGATATTAAACTTATTAGAGAAAATAGAGAATTAGTTAAAGAAAATATTAAGAAGAAATTTCAAGACGAAAAATTACCTTTAGTTGATGAAATTTATGAGTTAGATGAAGCAGTAAGAGATGCCAAGGTTAAAGGTGATAATTTGCGAGCAGAGAAAAACAAGTTATCTGGTGAGATTGGTAAGTTAATGCGAGATGGCAAGAAAGAAGAAGCCGAAGATATTAAGAAAAAAATTGCTGATATGGATGCACAGATTAAGATATTAGAAGTTTCTTTTGAAAAGAAGAATGCTCTTATTAAAGAGAAGATGATGGTAATACCTAATATTATAGATGAAAGTGTGCCAATTGGAAAAGATGATAGTGAAAATGTTGAGGTTCAAAGATTTGGAGAGGCTTATAAGCCAAGTTTTGAGATACCTTATCATGCTGATATTATTGCGATGTATAATGGATTAGATAAAGAATCTGCTGGTAGAACTAGTGGTGAAGGATTTTATTATTTATTAGGTGATGTTGCTAGACTTCATGAAGCGATGATTGCTTATGCTAGAGATTATATGATCGATAAAGGATTTACTTATGCAATTCCACCTTTTATGATTCATGCTGGTGTTGTTACTGGGGTTATGTCATTTCCTGAGATGGAAGCAATGATGTATAAGATTGAAGGAGAAGATTTATACTTAATTGGTACTAGTGAACACTCAATGATAGGTAGATTCCAAGGACAACTTATTGATAAAAAAAGTTTACCTATTAAGATGACTAGTTATTCACCTTGTTTTAGAAAAGAGGGTGGTTCTCATGGTTTAGAGGAACGTGGTTTATATAGAGTTCATCAATTTGAAAAGGAAGAGATGATCGTTCTTTGCGAGCCAGAAGATTCAATGAAGTTCTATAATGAAATGTGGAAATATACTGTTGAAGTGTTTAGAAACATGAATGTACCAGTTAGACAGTTAGAATGTTGTAGTGGTGATTTAGCTGATTTAAAGGTTAAGAGTTGTGATATTGAGGCTTGGAGTCCTAGACAAGAGAAGTATTTTGAAGTTGGATCATGCTCTAATTTAGGTGATGCACAAGCAAGAAGACTAGGTATTAGAGTTAAGGGAGATAATGGTAATTATTACTTACATACTTTAAATAATACAGTTGTAGCTAGTCCTAGAGGATTAATTGCAGTACTTGAAAATAATTATAATGAAGATGGAACTCTTACTATACCTGAAGTGTTAAGACCATATATGGGTGGTAAGGAAAAGCTTATTCCAGTGAAATAGAGTAACAGAAATGTTGTTCTTTTTTTATATTGAGACATAATAAAGTAAACTAAGTGTTAAATAAGATAAAAAAATTAAATAATTTATTTTTTATAAGGTGGTTAATAAAAATAAATATGGTGCCTAGCAATTAAGCCAAACTAATAAAGTATAAATATAAAAGTGAATGGTTCCGTAAAATATTTTAGATTAAAAATTAACTAGACATTAAAGTTTGTGTGATATATAATATTTATAGAAAGTAGAGGTAAAATAAATGAATCAAGAAGAAATAAAAAAGAAACAAAAAAGAGTAATGATTTATGTAATGATTATATCACTTATATGCGTTGTAGGTGTATCATATGCATTCTTTACTGCCGGAATGAGTTCTGAAACAAGCACTACAGTAAGAGCTGATGCCGGAACAATGAAAATAACTTATGATGGAGGAGCAAATATAAATCTAGCTGGAATATATCCTAAAGATGATGTATGGGCTACAAAAACTATAACAGTAACTGGTAATAATACAACCGATGCTGAAATGTACTATAAGTTAACTTTAGTAGTAGACTCAAATACATTTAAAACAGATGATCCATTACAATATGAACTAGTAAGTACTAATACTAGTACTAATGGAGAAATAATACCAAATATATCTAAAAAAGATATTACTGGTACATCTATTGAATTAGGTAGTGGACACTTTGTAAAAGCAAATAATGCTAAACATACATATCTATTAAAGATATATTATCCTAAGAAAGCAACTAGTCAAAATGCAAATCAAGGAGCAGCATTTAGTGCTCATGTAGAGATAACAAGTGCTAAAGCACCTATTGTTAGTAATTTAGTTGAAGCAATACGAGCAAATAATGAAGTTAAAAAACCAATAACAACCCCAGGATCTGCAATTTCAGCTTCAAATGAAGCATTACTAGCAAGCACGGAAGACGATTACGGAACAAGTTATTACTTTAGAGGAGCAGTAACAAATAACTATGTAGAATTTGCTAATAAATGCTGGAGAGTAGTTAGAATAGGTGGGGATAATACAGTAAAACTAATACTACATAATGATAATACATCAAATGCATCTAATCCATGCTCTTCAGCAAACAATAGCATAACTGCAGCATTTGCTCACTATAATGGTTCAACATATACAAGTGTATTCAACTCAAGTTCTAATGATAATGCCTTTATAGGTTTCATGTATGGAACAGCAGGCTCTTCAACATACGAGGCTACTCATGCAAATACAAATAAAAGTACAATTCTAACTAATCTAGAAACATGGTATAACAATAACCTAAAAACATATGAAAGTGTAATAGAAGATAATGTATGGTGTAATGATAAAAATATATCTGGTTCTGGATTAGGATATGGAACTAATGCAACTAATTACATAGCTTATGAAAGATTACGTACAAATAAGACTCCTAGTTTAAAATGTAATGGAGAATTAAGTAAAATCATAAGTAAAATAGGCCTTATTACAGCAGACGAATTAGTATATGCTGGATATGCTTCAGGTGTTTCTGGTTCAACAAATTATTTAGAAGAAAATGCAACTGGTGCTTGGTGGTGGACTTTGACTCCTACCGTCTTCAATGAAAGTTACGCTCGCATGTGGTGCCTTGGTGGCGGTCTAGGTGGCTTTGCTAATGAAGTCGTCAATAATGCTAATGGGGTTCGTTCGTATATTTCTCTTAGAGCTTCGACCAATGTAACTGGAGAGGGGACAAGTGAAAAACCTTACGTTGTAATTTCGTAAAAACAATCTTATTTAGTTAATTGTGTCTGGGAATAAATTAAATTAATATAAATGTTAATATAAAAACTGATAAAAATGTCAATGTTAAAAGTTGACAATTTCTATCAGTTTTTTTGCTATAATTCTTAATTGTTTTTTTCTTGTTTTAAATGGGAAAATAAATTATAATTTATTTGAGGATATTATGGAAGATAAGATTAAAGAGTTTTTAGATTATTTAGAGTTTGAGAGAAAGTATTCTGATAAGACTGTTAAGAGTTATGAGATAGATTTATATCATTTAAAGGAGTATTGTAGTATTAATAAACTTAATTATTTGAGTCTTACTTATGATGATGTTAGTAAGTATGTTATTAGTACGCAGAAGAGTGGTTATAAGACTACGAGTATTAATAGATTGCTTAGTTCTTTAAGAAGTTTTTATAATTATTTAATTAAGAAGGATGTTACTGATAATAATCCTTTTGATCTTATTAATAATCTTAAGACGGAAAAGAGACTTCCTAATTATTTTAAGTATAGTGATTTTGAAGAGATGCTTAATTCTTTAGATGATGATAAACCTCTTACTTTAAGAAATGCTCTTATTATAGAACTTTTACTTGCAACGGGTTTGCGTGTTAGTGAGTTATCTAATATTAAGATTGAGGATATGGATTTAAAGAATAATGAGATTAGAGTTATGGGTAAGGGGAGTAAAGAGAGAATTGTTTATTATAGAGAGCGCACTAAGAATAAATTATATTATTATCTTAAAGATGGTAGAGGGGCTTTGTTAAATGGAAAGTATTCACCTTATTTACTTATTAATAATAATGGTGGTAAGCTTACTGATCGAGGGATTAGATATATTATAGAAGGAATTATTAAGAAGTGTTCGATTAATGTTAGGGTTACTCCGCATACTTTTAGACATACTTTTGCGACAATGCTTTTAAATGAAGGGTGTGATATAAGAAGTGTTCAGGAACTTTTAGGGCACGCTAATTTAAATACAACAAGTATTTACACACATCTTACAAATGATGCGATTAGAAAAGTATATTTAAATGCTCATCCTCATGGAAAATACTAGATTATTAATAAAAAAATTGGTATAATTTTTGGGTAGGCTGGTGATAAAATGATTGATGATAATTCTAAAAAATTAGGTAGAGTTTTTATGATAGTTTTGATAGTAATTGGTATTATTATAATGTTATATTTAGTACATCATACACTATCTGTAAATAATTATAAATATGAATTACCTACAACTACTACTGAGATGGTAGATAAGGATATTACAAGTTTAAGTGATACTGAGAAGATAAATTATAATACGCTTATTAATGATGAAAGTTTTTTAAGAGGTATTAATAATGCGATTGATTATAATAATAAAGACATAAATGTTTTTGAAAGTGAACTTACTAAGTTTAAGTATCTTTATTCTAAGAATGATAAAGGTGCACTTACTTATGATGAAATTAATGCATTATCAGAAAGTGTATTTAATACAGAATTATCTAAAGAAAATATTGCTGAGTATTTAAATCAAGATGGTGCCTATGAATATGAAATAAACTATGGTAATCCTAAATACTGTATTAAAGCTGTTAATGAAAAAAATGGAGATAACTTAAAAACAGTTTATTTTGATATGATTGATTATAACTCTGAAAGTTGCAAAGCAAATGCTTTAGAGTATGCTAAAGATATTGTGGCTTTAAAAGGTACTTTAGTGCTTATTAAGAGTGATAATAGATATTTTATAAATTCAATGATGATTAGATAAAGGAGGTTTAATTTATGAAATATGTTTATTTGTTTTCTGAGGGAAACAAAGATATGAGAAACTTGCTTGGAGGTAAGGGGGCTAATTTAGCAGAGATGACTAAGTTAGGATTACCAGTACCACAAGGGTTTACCATTACAACTGAAGCGTGCACTAGATATTATGAAGATGGTGAAAAGATCAGTGATGAGATTCAAGTAGAAATCTTCGAAAACATTAAGAAAATGGAAGAGATTACTGGTAAGAAGTTTGGGGATAAAGAGAACCCATTACTTGTTTCTGTAAGAAGTGGTGCTCGTGCATCTATGCCTGGTATGATGGATACTATTCTTAATTTAGGATTGAATGAGGATGTAGTAGAAGTTCTTGCTAAGAAGAGTGGTAATGCTAGATGGGCATGGGATTGTTATCGTAGATTCATTCAAATGTATTCTGATGTCGTAATGGAAGTAGGAAAGAAATATTTTGAAACTCTTATAGACGAGATGAAAAAGAAAAAAGGCGTTACTTTAGATGTTGAACTTACTGCTGATGATTTAAAAGAACTAGCAGAAGAGTTTAAGGCTGAGTATAAGAGTAAGGTTGGTAGTGATTTTCCAACAGATCCAACTGAACAATTAATGGGTGCTGTTAAGGCTGTATTTAGATCATGGGATAATCCTAGAGCAAATGTATATCGCCGTGATAATGATATTCCTTATTCTTGGGGAACTGCTGTAAATGTTCAAATGATGGCTTTTGGTAATATGGGAGACACATCTGGAACTGGTGTTGCCTTTACTAGAGATCCTGCAACAGGTGAAAAACATTTAATGGGTGAATTCTTAATGAATGCTCAAGGAGAAGATGTTGTTGCTGGCGTTAGAACTCCACAACCAATCGATCATTTAAAAGACGTGATGCCTGAAGTTTATGATGAGTTTGTTGGTATTTGCAAAAAGTTAGAAGAACATTATCATGATATGCAAGATATGGAATTTACAATTGAAGATAAACACTTATATATGCTTCAAACACGTAATGGTAAAAGAACTGCTAAGGCTGCATTAAAGATTGCTTGTGATTTGGTTGATGAGGGTATGATTACTGATAAGGAAGCAGTTATGATGATTGATCCTCGTAATTTAGATACTTTATTACATCCTGCATTTGATACGGAAGCACTTAAGAATGCTGAAGAGATTGGTAAGGGGCTTGCAGCATCACCAGGAGCAGCTGCTGGAGAAATAGTATTTACTGCAGAAGATGCTAAGACTGCAAAAGCGAATGGTAAAAAAGTAGTATTAGTAAGACTTGAAACATCTCCAGAAGATATTGAAGGAATGAAGGCTAGTGAAGGTATTTTAACTGTTCGTGGTGGTATGACTAGTCATGCTGCAGTAGTAGCTCGTGGAATGGGTACTTGCTGCGTTTCTGGATGTCAAGAAATTATTATGGATGAAGAAAATAAAACATTTACTTTAGGCTGCAAGACATTTAGAGAATTTGATGAGATTTCTATAGATGGTTCTACTGGTAAGATTTATGCTGGATTAATTCCTAAAGTTGATGCTTCTATTACCGGTGAGTTTGGTAGAATAATGGCTTGGGCTGATAAGTATAGAAGGTTAAGAGTAAGAACAAATGCTGATACTCCTAAAGATGCTTTAAAGGCCAGAGAGCTTGGTGCAGAAGGTATTGGACTATGTAGAACTGAGCACATGTTCTTTGAGAAAGATAGAATTGCTGCTATCAGAGAGATGATTTGTTCTGATACTGTTGAGGAAAGAGAAAATGCTTTAGCAAAAATTGAACCAATGCAACAAAAGGATTTTGAGGCTTTATATGAGGCTATGGAGGATTATAGTGTTACTATTAGATACTTGGATCCGCCTCTACATGAATTTGTTCCGACAGAAGAGGCTGATATTAAATTATTAGCAGAAACTCAAGGAAAAAGTGTTGAACAAATTAAAGCCATTATTGCAGGACTTCATGAGTTTAACCCAATGATGGGACACAGAGGATGCCGCCTTGCTGTAACATTCCCAGAAATTGCTAAGATGCAAACTAGGGCTGTTATTAAGGCTGCTATTGCAGTATCTAAGAGAAAGAATATTAAAATTGTTCCAGAGATTATGATTCCACTTGTTGGAGAAGTTAAGGAACTTAAATATGTTAAAAACATTGTTTGTCAGACCGCAGATGAAGTTCTTAAAAAGGAAAATTTTGAAATGGAATATCATGTTGGTACAATGATTGAAATTCCTAGAGCAGCATTAACTGCAGATGAAATCGCTAAAGAAGCTGACTTCTTCTCATTTGGTACTAACGACTTAACACAAATGACATTTGGCTTTTCTAGAGATGATGCTGGTAAATTCTTAGGTTCATATTATGATAAGAAGATTTATGAAAATGATCCATTTGCTAAGTTAGATCAAAAGGGTGTAGGTAAGTTAGTTAAGATGGCTGCTACATTAGGAAGAGAATCTAATCCAGATATTCATTTGGGAATATGCGGAGAACATGGTGGAGATCCTTCATCTGTAGAGTTCTGTCATAATGTTGGACTAGATTATGTATCTTGTTCACCATACAGAGTTCCAATTGCTAGACTAGCAGCAGCACAGGCAGCAATTAAAGCTGAAAATTAATAATAAAATAATATATATCTTATAAAGAGTGATGGAGGGACTAGCCCTAAGATATCACACCAACCTATTAGATTAGGTGGTAATGCTAGAACTATAAGATAATCTTAAACATTTAAGGTTGTCTTAAATGTTTTTTTGTGGAGGTGTTAGTTTGAAAAAATATTTATTAGTTCATATTCCTCATTCTTCATTGCTTATTCCAAGTAAGTGTAAGATGAGATTAATTAAAAATATTAGAAAAGAAAATATTTTTATTAGTGATTATTTAGTAGATAGACTAGTTAGTAAGAAAGTAAGAACTATTAAGTTTCGTTATTCAAGAATGTTTTGCGATGTAGAACGCTTTAATACTGATGAAGAAGTTATGAATAAATATGGAATGGGTGTAGTTTATAGTAAAGATTCTAATGAAAGTGATTTTATAGTTCTTGATGAAGAATATAAAAATAATATCATAAGTAACTATTATAATAAGCATCATGATACATTGAATAAAGAAGTATCTAATATAATTAATATGTGCAATAGATGTGTTTTAGTTGATTTACATTCTTTTAGTGAATTGTTTATAAAGAAGGTTTTTGATAAAGATGATGCTCCTGATATTTGCATTGGAGTTGAAAATAAGTACACTTCTAAATTATTAGTTGAACAAACAATAAATCACTTTAAAAAGTATAATTATAGTGTAAAAATAAATTATCCATATGAAGGAAGTATTATACCAAATAAATATTTTGATGTGTATGATGAACGATTAGATACAATTATGATAGAGTTAAATAAAAAAATATATCTTAATAATAACAATAAACTTGATAAGAAAAAATTTAATAAGTTAAAAAGATGTATTAATAAATATTTCAAAACAATTAAATAATTAATTTGTTGTTTAATATTGCTAGAAGTTAGAAATGAAAACAATTAATTTTTTTAAATTTTCCTAGAATCAAGAATTATAGTTTTTTCGACATTATCTTCAGTAGTTATTTTTAAATATATGTTTGGTAAATTGTTATCTATATTTATTTTACCATAATTAAATAATTCACTAACGTTTCTTTTATCCTTCCATGTGAAATTAAGAATATTGGGTCCTCCAGATAATATAGTTCTTTTATCATTTTGTTCATAATAATAAATTTCTATATTATTAATTTCTGTGCCATCTGAAAAACTTAGAATACATGGTTTAAATATAATCTTTTTAGGTGATGTTATAATTAACCCACTATTGCAAACTAATTCATTTGATCTATATTCAAGTTCATAAATATTGTTTTTATTAAAAGTATAAAATGTATAAAAAAGTGAAAATATTATTATTACAAATATTATCAGAATAATTATTATAATTTTAAATTTATTTATTATTTTTTGCTTATTAAAATTTTCAAAAGCTAAATTAAAATAATATTTTTTATCTTTTACATTATTATCATCAAAAAAATAGTTCATATTAACATTATAAAATTTACAAATCAAGATTAGTGTCTGGTAATCTGGAATACTTTTACCAGTTTCCCATCTACTTACTGCTTGTCTACTAAGGTATAGATTACTTGCTAATTCATCTTGGGTTATATTATTTTTGATTCTAAGTTCTTTAAGTTTAGCACCAATTTCATTTAAGTTCATATGTATCACCATATTTAATTATACACTAATCTTAAAATAAGTAACGCAATTTATAATTTACTGTATATTATTAGCTAAAAGTCATATGTTTCGTATAGTTCATTATCTATATAATATATGACTTTTTTATGTTCGTAATTATTTTTTATAGACAGGTTTATTGTGTATATTACTTTTTCAATTAGATTTGATTCATAAAGATCATTAAAAAGTTTTTTGCTCATATTTAATGAGATGAAATCATTTTCCATTTCATAACTTATTTCTCTTACGTCTTTTAAATAACTAATTAGGCTTGTTTCGTAAACGCTTTTACTAGCAAGCTCAGATAAGATGATTTCTACTTTATCACTTTTATCATTATTTATTAAAGTAACTGGTACATAGTAATAGTAATCTTTATATTTAGATAGATAATATATAGTTGTTTTTGTAGTTCCATTAATATCTGTAATATTGTATATTTGATTAATTCCATAGCTTTTATCTATTATTTGAGGTATTTTTTCGTTTGAATTAGGTAGTCTATCAAGAAGATTACCTTCTATATAAATAGTTATTTTATTAATTCCATCAATGCTTGTATAAGTGTATACTAAGGAACTTATTAATTTTTTTTCTTCTTCTTCAGTAATAGTTAAAAGTTTTTTAGAAAAGTTAAGGGTTAATAAGTCATCATCTATTTTAAAGTAGAGGAGTTTAGTACCTTTAGGAATTACTGGTTTAAATCCGTCTGATAGATAATCTTTCTTGTTAGAGCCATACGTTAAATATTCAGTTATTTCTTTGATTTGATTATCTATATTGGTGTTTTTAGTTACTACGGATACTCTTGATAATAAATTATTTTGATCTATTAAATAAATGATACTAAAATCAGTGTTTTCATTTTGAATATAAGTTTTATCCTCTTTCTTTGTTGGAAATAAATAGACTATTAATAAAATAATTAAACTAGATAATATTAAAAAAGTTCTTTTCTTAACCATTTTAATTAGCATGATCCACCTCATTTAAATATATTCTTATTAAAAATAAAAAAGTCGTATATTAACGACTTTTATAGATTTATTTCTCCTAATTTCAGAAGTTCAATAATAGCACCACTGCGCCCCTTAACATTCATTTTTTGCATGACATTTGATATATGATTTCTTACGGTTTTTTCGCTTATTCCTAGATAAGTACTTATTTCTTTAGTAGATTTATTTAATATAAGGAGTTCAAAAACTTCTCTTTCACGTGCTGTTAATATACCTTTAGACATATTTCCCTCTCTTTCAACTTCTCATAATATTTTATGACACAATTAAAGAGAGAGTGATTATTAGATTATTGGTACTTAACAGTTATATATTGTTTTTTGTCAAATTCTTTTTGAATTGTTCGCATAATTTGATTAGCTTTTTCATAACTACCATCCTTAGTTGGAATGGTAACGTTTATTTTATCTCCACTTATTTTTATAAATGATTTTATTTTATATTCTTTTAAAATTAATTCTTCTAAAGAGGTTTCTTTTCCTTTATTTAAGTTAATTGATAATAGTTTTTCATATGCATTATTTTTATCTTCACTAGAGGCTGCTGTATCTAACAATGTTTCTTGTAGTTTAGCCATTTCTGCTAAGACTTCTTCGTCGTTGCTAACTCTAAGAGCAGCTAAGTTATCCTCACTGTTTGTTTTGATTGTAGTTTTTTCACTGGAAGTGTCATTTGATTTAATTAGGTTGGATAAACTTTCTCCAGGCATAGATACATAATACACACTTAAGACTAAAATGATACTAAATAGAGTTAAAAACCATAATTTCTGTTTGTTAATCATATTCAATTCTCCTCGCTAGTAAATTATATTTAACTATTATTAAAATATTCTATAAAATAATTCTAAAAGCTAAATATAGTGTTTTTAGTAAAAACCTAAATAACATAATATTACCTCCCTTCATTAGTTATTGTTGTAAGGACACACTTAATTTCCTTTTTTTATTGAAAAAATTTTATTAATTAGATAAAATTATTAAGAGGAGAGTAGTTATGGATAAATTATGTTATATATTTTTATACTTTGTGTTCTATTCTATAATCGGATATGTGTGTGAAGTATTTTATGTTTATTTAGGTGATAAGAAATGGGTTAATAGAGGTTTTTTACATGGACCTTATATTCCTATATATGGAAATGGAGCAATGATTGTTAGTTTAGCTCTTATGCATGTAAAGAAAGATTCTTTTATTATATTTTTAGTTGGATTAGTTTTGTGTTCACTTTTAGAGTATATTACTAGTTATGTTATGGAAAAGATATTTCATAATAGGTGGTGGGATTATTCAGAAAGAAAATATAATTTAAATGGTAGAGTTTGTTTACAAAACTCAGTGTTATTTGGATTGGGCTCAGTAGCAATTATCTATGTATTTAATCCATTATTTAATAAGTTATATAATGCATTAGGTTTTAAAACTGCTTTGTATGTTGCAATTGTTTTATTTATTATTATGCTTGTTGATTTTTCTATAAGTTTCTTTGAGGCTATTAAAGTTTCTAATATTGCTAGTCATTTGGATAAATTTATGGAAGAGTTTGAAAAGAAGAAAGAATCAACTAAGCGTATAAAAACAAGACTTATGGAAGCATATCCATATTTAGTTAAAAGAAATTTTAAATTTTTAGATAAAATTAAAAATTATAAAAAGAAGAGAAAGAATTAGTTAAATTAAAAAATAACTAATTTTTTTTAAAATAAAAAAAGGAAATTGAACATGTTCTTACAACAATAACTAATGAAGGGAGGAAAAAATGTTAAAAAATATTGTTGTAAGACAAGAGGATGAAGCAGACTGTGGAGCGTGCTGTTTATTATCGATAATTAAATATTATGATGGTTTTATTCCACTAGAATATGTTAAAGTTGATACACTAACTACAAAAGATGGTACTTCCTTTTATAATTTAAAAGTAGCTGCTGAAAAGTATGGATTTGAAGTTAGTGGGAAGAAAGAATTCGATCTTAGTAAGATTAAACTACCTGCTATTGTTCAAATTAAAACTAATAATTTTTATCATTTTGTAGTAATTGTTAAAATAGATAATGATATGATTGCAGTTATGGATCCAGCCACTGGTAAAAACAAATTAAAACTGTCTAAATTTAAAGAAATATTTACTGGATACGTTTTAGAATTATTCCCGATATCTAACATTGTAAATATTAAATCTCGATCTTTGTTTTTAAAATTATTAAAAAATGTAATCCTTCAAAATAAATGTTTATTTATAAAAATATTTGTTTTAACTTTGGTAATATGTGCATTTCTTATTGTAAGTTCAATTTTAGTAAATAGTATCTTTTCGCTTTCAGTATTTAATTTGATTGTTTTGATAGTGCTAATCTTTAGCAAAATACTTATAAACTATTTAAAAAATATTTGTGTATTTAAGTTAAATAAAAACTTAAATGAAAGTTTATCTACTGACTATATTAAAAAAATATTTTTCTTACCCTTTAAATATTTGTGTTTAAGAAAGGAAGGAGATTTAGTAAGCAGGTTTGATGATATAAATATTATAAAAGAGAATATATCAGTAACGATAGTAGAATCTATAGTAAACTTTTTAATTATTGTAAGTACATCTATTATGCTTTATATTTTAAATAAGATGATATTTATGATAATACTTGTAATTACGTTATTTGTATTATTAATTGTTTATTTTCATAATAAAAAGATGTATCAAAATTTAGAGAGAACTATAGATAGTAATACTTCATTAACTGATATGGTGATAAGTTTTATATCTAATATTTGGACTATTAAAATAATTACTGACATAAAATATTATTTTAATAAAATAAGGGATAATATTTTAGATAATAGTAATCAAAACTATTCTTTAAATAAAAAAATTGCATTAAATGAATTACTTATTAGTTCTTATACTGAGTTAGTCTTGATATTGATTATTGTCTTTAATTCTTATTTAAAATTAAGTGTTGGAGCATTATTATCATTTATTTTTATTAATAATTATTTTATATCTAGTATTAGTTATTTTTGCAGTATTATGCCGAATATAATGTTTTTTAAAAGTGCTTACAGAAGAATTAATAGTATTTATTATTTAAATGATGAAAGTTATAGTGGTTTGCCTTTTATAAGTGGTAATATTTCAATTAAAAATTTAACCTATAATATTGGACTAAAAAAAGTGTTTAATAATTTTTCTTTAAATATAAATGTAGGAGATAAAGTTTTAATTAAAGGAGCAAATGGGACTGGTAAGTCAACTTTATTAAATATGATTTATAGAATAATAGATGATTATGAAGGTGCTATTAAGATAGGTGGTATGTCTATATCAAATATAAATGTAAAACACCTTAGAGAGCATATTTCATATGTTAATCAGAATCAAAAATTACTTCCAGGAACGTTATTAGAGAATATTATTTTAGGTAGTGAATTGGAGGAGGACAAACTTAAAATAATTGAAAGAATGTTAAATTTAGAAAAGATTTATCAAACTAAATATAATGGGATTAATTCAGTTATAAGGGATAATTTTAGTGGAGGTGAAGTTCAAAAAATTATTCTTGCTAGAGCATTATATAAGAATTTTGATATTTTACTTTTAGATGAAGCGTTATCTCAAATTGATATTTCTGAAAGAAAAAAGATTCTTCAAAATATTTGCGAATATTATAAAACAAAAACTATTATAATGGTAAGTCATAGTAAGGAATATTATAAATTTGATAAAATTATTTTCTTAAACAATAGAAAGGAGAAGGTTTATGTTAAGTAATCAAGAGTTAACATTAGTTAGCGGTGGTGCTATTAAGTGGACTATAGGTATTGTTCTTGGTGCTATAGGAGCTTTTCTTGCTGGCGTATTAGATGGTTATTTAAGGCCTAAATGTAATTAATGAGAGATGAAGAACTAGTCCTTGTTAAAGGTGGAATAACTACAACTCTTTTAAATTCAGTTGCCCGAATAATCTCTGTAATTTTTAATATTGGGAAGTCTATTGGTACATCTATTAGAATGATTAGATCTAAAACAAGTTGTTAGTTACAAACTAATATAATTTTGGTATAATTATATTGGGTGCTGTAGATGGATAAAGAAATAAAGAAAATCCTTAAAAAAATAGAGAGTAATGGCTATGAAGCATATATAGTTGGTGGTTATGTTAGAGATTTTATTTTACATATTCCTACTACAGATGTTGATATATGTACGAATGCTTTACCTAAAGATATTTTACGTATATTTGATATTAAGAAGGAAAATCCTTTGTATGGTTCTATAAAGATTACTACTAAGAAATTTAATTATGATATAACTACTTATCGTAAAGAAGAAAATTATAAAAATAGAAAACCAGAAACTATAACTTATGTAAATAATTTGATAGATGATATTAAAAGAAGAGATTTTACTATTAATGCATTATGTATGAATAGTGATGGAACTATTATTGATCTTTTAGATGGTACTAGTGATTTAAAAAATAGGATTATCAGAGTAATTGGTGATACTAAACAAAAGTTAACAGAGGATCCTTTGCGTATTTTAAGAGCGATAAGGTTTTCTATAATTTTAGATTTCGATTTAGATAAAGAAATTAAAGATTTTATTGCAAATAATAAAAGTATTATTAAAACTTTATCTTATACAAGAAAAAAAGAGGAGTTAGAAAAGATTCTTGTATCTAAGAAAGCAGAAGATGGATTAAAATATTTGAAAAATAATCATTTTTGTGATGATTTAGAAATTAAATATGATAAAATAGTACCGATTAAGGATCTTCTTGGGATGTGGGCTCAAATTGATTTTAGTGACAAATATCCTTTTACTAAGGCAAATTTAAAGACTATTGCTGATATTAGAGGGATTATTAATCAAAGAGTAATTAATAATGAAACGCTTTTTAATTATGAATTATATACGGTTCTTGTTAGTGCTGAAATTATGGGAGTAACTAAGAAAGAGGTTTACAAAATTAATAATTCATTAAAGATTCATAGTAAAAATGAACTTAAAATAAGACAAGAGGATGTTATTAAAATATTAAATATTGAGCCATCATGTAGGGTTAAAGTTATTTATAACGATGTATTGTTGAAGGTTATAAATAATATACTACCTAATAATTATAAAAAAACACGAGATTATATATTAAAAAATTGGAGTGATTGACATGAGTAATAGTATATTAGAGGGATTAATTAAAGAGAAAGATTACACTTTTAAAAAACTGCTTTTTAAACTTATTAAAGACTTTGATTTAACTCTTGAAGAATTACTATTACTTATATATTTTATTAATCAAGATAAGCCAGTATTTGATATAAAAAAAATATCTATTATTACTTATCTAGACAATAATGAGATAATGTCTGCTTTTTCTTCTTTAACTGCAAAAGGTCTTGTATCTATTAAAACTAGTAAAGAGGATGGTAAGATTACTGAGATTATTGATATAACAAATACTTATAGGGCTATGGTTAGTGATATTAATGTGAATATTAAAAAACAAACTGTAACTAATATTTATACCATATTTGAAAAGGAATTTGGAAGACCACTTAGTCCTGTTGAATATGAAATAATTAAAGCGTGGATTACAAGTGGTATAAGTGAAGAACTTATTAAGGGCGCTTTGAAGGAAGCAGTGTTTAATAATGTTAGAAACCTTAGATATATAGATAAAATTTTGTCTGAATGGGAAAAGAAAGGTTTTAAATCAGTCGATGAAGTTGATTCTTATCTAAAAAAGAAAGAGGTAAATAATCCTAAGCAAGAATTGTTTGATTATAATTGGTTAGAAGATGAAGAATGATTTTTATGAATTTTTAGATTATTATATCCCTAATCCAAAGTGTGAACTAAATTATTCTACGGATTATGAGTTATTGATAGCAACTGTTTTAAGTGCTCAGTGTACTGATAGAAGAGTTAATGAAGTTACAAAAGAGTTATTTAAATATAGTTTAGAAGAAATTTCTTTAATGGATTTCAGTGATATTGAAAGGATAATAAAGAGTTGCGGTTCGTATACTAAAAAGGCAGTTTATGTTAAGAATATAGCGGATATATTACTTCATGATTATAATAGTAAAGTACCTAATAATCGTGAGATTTTAGAAACATTTCCTGGAGTTGGGCCTAAGACTTGCAGTGTCGTTTTAAAAAATATTTATAATGTGCCAGCAATACCAGTTGATACGCATGTAGAAAGAGTATGTAAAAGGTTGGGGATTGCTAAGGAAAAAGCAACGCCAAGAGATGTCGAGGAAATTTTAAAAAGAGATATTCCCATAGATAAGTGGAATAGGGTAAGTGAGCAAATTCTTCTATTTGGAAGGTATTATTGTACATCTATTAATCCTAAGTGTGATAATTGCTTATTTAAGGATTTTTGTAAATATAAAAGGAACTAGTTTATAATCTAGTTCCTTTTTAGCATCCGTTAGTTAATGTTCTAGTAAAACTTTTTGTTTTTCCATTATATGATATATTATGGATAATAGTATATGAACTATTACAGTCTAAACTTTTACAATCTATACTATTGTTATTTTGGTCTGAACAATAGTTTTTAATATCTGCTTGATTTGTTACATCTATACCATTGTTAACAACTTTAACAGGACTTTTATTTGTGTCATTATTAATCATATTGTAGTATTCAGATACTGTCATTTTACTGTTGCCATTTAGGGTGATTTCTGCGTTTCCTGAAGATGAGTTACCATCAGGATTAACTGTTACCGAGATACCGCTACTCATATTATTTTTGAATTTAGAATATGCTGATTTTACTGTAAATGTTGCTTTGCTACTAAGTAAGCCAGTGTATGTGAACTTGTTGTTTGTAGTAAATCCTAAATCTGTTGTGTTACCATTTACTGTAATATATATATGATAACCATTTGTACCAATATTATTAGCATTATATGTTATACGTTCTTCGTAGTATTTATCACTCCAAGGTTTGTATCCTTCATCAAAATATTCTTTTAGATAGGCTTCATCAATTGCTTTTGGTGTTGCTATATCTTCCCAAGACAGTTCTACAGCACCAAGTAAATAATTGGCTTTTAAATTTGTTGGGTTTTCTAATTGACTAAATCTAAATGACTCTTCACTAGGAACAGTTCCTTTTTTGAAGTAAGCCATTGTCCTTAAATTAGATGGGGTAGCTGCACTAGCAAGAGCAAGAGGTTCAGTACCAAGTTCTACTTCCGCAGTAACAACACTTGATGGTTGTTTCCATCTTGAGTTAGTTTCAAATATATCTTTAATAAGTTGTCTTACCATTGGTTTTTTAATTTTACCGGCATCACTATTTAATAGATAAGTTTCTTTAGTGGTTTCTTTGTAACCAATCCATAAGCCGATAGTGTAGTCTGGAGAGTAAACCATTTGCCATGAGTCACCAATAACATCCCCTTTAATTCCTAAACTTTTAATATATTTTGAATCAATTGTAGATGTACCAGTTTTACTTGCAATGTCAGTTCCGGATTTAGAACCAGCTGATACGTAATTATTTGTAACAGCGTTTCTTAGTATTATATTAATCATATAAGCTGTTGCTTCACTCATTACTGTACGTTTTTCTGGTGTTACTGTATATACTTCACCAGTATCTAGGAATTCAGCACTTGTGAATGAGTAAGGTTCTATATAAATGCCACCTCTAGCAAATGTTGCATATGCTGCTGCCATTTCAAGTGGGTTTGTACCATTAAATCCACCAATACTATGTGCTTCATTAATAAAACCATTTTCGTATTCTGGTGTAATTCCTAAGTTTGTTACAAATGTTTTAATTTGGGATTGTGAAACAGCTTGAAATGCTTGAAGAGCAGGAATGTTTCTTGATGATCCTAGGGCAGTTTCGATTGTCATAATTCCTTTGTAACCGTTATCCCAGTTCTTTAAGTATCCACCGCCAGAGTAAGTATATTTGTCATCGATAATCATTTTACCAGTTGACCAGTTTAAATATTCAATTGCTGGACCATAATCGAATATTGGCTTTGCAGTTGAACCTGGGTGACGTTTAATCATTGTTGCATAGTTATATTCTCTTAATCTTTTTCTATTACGACCAGCACCTACGGCAATAAGTGAGCCATTATCATTATCTACTACTGCAATACCGGCTTGAACAGTATCATTTAACCATTTGTACGTTGTACCATTATATATATTATTAATCGCTTCTTGTTTTTCTCTAACCATTGTTGTTTTAATTGACATTGGTGTTTCGTATGGATTTTTACCTGTTCTATCAATTACTTCTTCAACTACTGTATCAATGAATCCTTGAAATTGGTTTGTTGTGCTTTCACTTTCAACTAGTAAGCTTTTAAGTGGAATAGATTTAGCAATTTCACATTCTTCTTCACTAATATAGCCATGTCTTTTCATTAGGTTAAGTACTTGATTTCTTCTTGATTCTGCTTTTTCTGGATAATCAAAAGGGTCGTAAGCAACCGGTGCTTGGAATAGTCCAGCGATTGTTGCTGCTTCTGGTAAAGATAATTCACTAGCACTTTTACCAAAGTATACTTGACTAGCTTGTTCTATACCATATGAACCACTACCTAAATAAGGAATGTTTACATAAAATTCAATTAATTGTTCTTTAGAGTATTTTTTTTCAAGGACGAATACTGATAAGTATACATCAGTAAATTTACGAATAATACCTTTAATACCAGATGCTTCACTATTTGTAAGTCTTTGTTTAGCAACTTGCATTGTTAGGGTAGAAGCTCCACCAGCACCACTTTGACCAAATACTTGACCAATTGTCGCTTTTAAAAATCTTGCCATATCAACACCACTATGTTGGAAGTATCTTGAGTCTTCAGTTGCTACTAGAGCATCAATAAATACTTCTGGAAGTTCATCATAAGTAACTTTTTGTCTGTTTTCAGTACCAAGTCTTGCAAGTTCTTCACCCTTACTATCAAATAGGATAGATGCTTCTTTTGTATATAGACTTTGTGGATCAAATTTAGGTGCTGCAATAACTACATAGATGAAAAAAGCAAGCCCACAAGCAAATCCACCAACAAGAAGAAGCATTATAACTATAAGTACTTTTTCAAAGATGTTTCCTTTCTGCCAGTTCTTTTTGAACTGACTAGTTGTTATATTTTCTTTTTTTACCTTATTAACTTTTCTTTTAAGTTTAATCTTTTTCATAAAATTTCCTCCTTTTTGCTAATAAGTGAATCTAACACAGGTATATAATCTAATGTTGGATTGAATTTTAATTTTATTTCTAAACCATTATTTTTAATAAAATCGAATGGTATACTTTTTCTATCATTATTATTTACAAATTTTATTAAAACATTTCCGTCTAAAATAAAAAATCTATCATTCATTTCAATTATTAAAAAACTTATTCCTTTATGCTTTAAGACTCTATCAATATGAAGTAGTTGGTGTTTATGGATGTTTGCTAAAGGAAAACTTGTCTTGCTTTTGGAACTTTTGGCATCGAAATCTAAATAGTATCCTTTGTAAACTCCAGTGTAGTCTAGAGTAGATTTTTCTCTTAAGACACCTTCAATGTATTCTGTTTTACCTTTGTAAGAGACTTTTTTAATTTCAACGGGAGTTGGTTTTTTATAAATTACGGCAATGTCATTATCTAAATAATATTTGTTTGCTTCATTTATAAGGTTTTCTAAATCCATTCCACGTCTAGCATAACTTACAGGTTTTTGATAAGCCTTTTTGGCCTTGCCTGGATAGAGCATTATAACCACCAATATAATTATACTTAAAAAATGGGATAATTTCTATAAATAGTCATATAATTTGCATTTTTTTACACTATTTTATATAATAAAGATGCAAATGTTAAAAGGAGCTTATATGAAAATTGAAAATTCGAATTTAAATGTTATTGCGGTTAGAACTAGTCAGTACCCTAATGATGGGAAGAAAGAGTTTTTGCTTGTTGGTCGCAGTAATGTAGGGAAAAGTAGTTTTATAAATACTTTATTAGGTAGAAAGAATTATGCGAAAACTAGTAGTACGCCAGGTAAAACGCAGACTCTTAATTTCTATATATGTAATGATGAGTTTTATTTAGTGGATGTGCCTGGTTATGGGTATGCGCAAAGGGATAAGGTTACACAGAAGAAATTTGGCTTAATGATTGAGGAATACCTTAAAACAAGAGAAAATTTAATGAGAGTATTTATGCTTGTTGATAGTCGCATTAAACCTACAGAAAATGATATTTTGATGTATAATTATTTGAAGTATTTTAATATTAAGACAACTATCGTAGCAACTAAGTATGATAAGTTAAAAGCAAAAGATCGTGATAAGAATATTAAGAATGTTGCTAGTACTCTTAATTTAGTGGAAGATGATAAGGTAATTGCTTTTTCTTCAGTTAATAAGAAGGGTAGAGATGAAGTTTTAAATATTATTAAAGAGGCGTTAGATGAAGAATAAAAAAGGTTTTACGTTAGTGGAATTACTAGCAGTAATTGTAGTACTTAGTTTAGTTATGATTATAGCGATACCAGCGATTACCAAGAATACTAGTAGTGCTAAAGAGGCAATTTTAAAGACAAAAGTTAATTTGATTGTAGATGAGTCTGTAATTTGGGGTGAGGATAATTTAAATTATTTTTTAACTTCGAATAAAGGACCGCTTAAGTCATGTACTGGTGAAGATATAATTACTTGTGAGATAACATTTAATGATTTGGCTGAGGCTGGATATATAAAGTATGATAATGAGGAAGAAAAAATTATTACTGATCCAACTAAAAAAAAGAATAGTTTAAATGATGAAGTTATTTTACTTACATATAATAAAAGTTCGAGAAAAGTGAGTAGTTCACTTAAAGATCCGTCACTTATTAAAGATAATTAATAGAAAAACCCAAACAAGGGTTTTTATTTTGGCTTATTTATGGTAAAATATTGAAGAAAAAAGAGGTGGTTTTTATGAGAAAAACTGTATGTTTAATTGGTAGACCAAATACTGGTAAGTCTACTTTATTTAATCGTCTTATAAATGAAAAAAAATCTATTATTGATGATGCTCCAGGCGTAACAAGAGATCGCATTTATGGAATAGTTAATTATGGAAATAAAAGTTTTCAACTTATTGATACTGGTGGTATTGATTTAGCAAAAGAAGACTTTAACCATAATATTAAAATGCAAGCAGAACTAGCAATTGATGAGAGTGATGTTATTGTTTTTGTAATTGATGGTAAAACTGATTTAACTAGTAATGACTTACTTATTAGTGAGAATTTAAAAAGAACTAAGAAAAAGATAATAGTTGCCGTTAATAAGTTAGATGAAACACATCAAAATAATTTAATGTATAACTTTTATGAACTTGGTTTTGATACGTATTTACCTATTAGTGCAGAGCATAATAAGGGGATTAATTCTTTATTAGATGAGATTACTAAGGAGTTTCCGGATTATACTACTGAAGAAGATGATGCTACTTTAAAGTTTTCAATTATTGGTAGACCTAATGTAGGTAAGAGTTCTTTAATTAATGCTCTTTTAAATGAGGATAGAGCTATTGTATCAAATATTGCTGGTACTACAAGAGATGCTATAGATACAAAATTTACTTATGAAAAGAAAGATTATATTGTTATAGATACTGCTGGTATGCGTAAGAAGGGACGTATTTATGAGAATATTGAAAAGTATAGTTTAATTAGAAGTATGAAAGCCATTGATAGATCTGATGTGTGCGTTCTGGTAATTAATGCTGAAGAAGGAATAATAGAGCATGATAAACATATAGCATCATATGCGTTAGATGCAGGTAAAGCAATGGTTATTGTTGTAAATAAGTGGGATGTAGTAGAGAATAAAGATGAAGAGATGAAAAAGTGGATAGCAAATATTAGAGCTAATTTTCAGTTTATTCCATATGTTAATATTGTCTTTTTATCTGCTAAAACTAAGTCAAGAATTCACACATTAATGCCAGAGATTATTAAAGCGTATGAAAGTGCGACTAAAGAGATTAAAACCAGTGTACTTAATGACATTATTAGGGAAGCAGTTGCTATGCATGAACCACCTAGTTATAAAGGAAAGAGACTTAAAATATATTTTGTTAATCAATGTGATACAAGACCTCCAAAGTTTGAGTTTCAAGTAAATAACAAAGGACTTCTTCATTTTAGTTATGAAAGATATTTAGAAAATCAAATTAGAAATAATATTGATTTAACTGGTACACCAATTATTTTGAAGTTTACAAATAAAGGTGATAAAGAATGAAAAAGAAAATAATATTTGTTGTTACGCTGCTTTTAATTGCAGGTTTGACGTTCTTTTTGATCTTTAAGTTAAGAAGTGATGATAATTCTAAAATACAAAATGATGAGTTTTATGCAGTAGTAAGAGAAAGTTATGCTGGTTATGCTTTAGTTAAACCTTTAGATGAAGATGTAGGATATGATATTTTAAGTGTGTCTGTAAAGAATTTAAAGGTTGGAGATATTATTAGGTTAAAGGTAAAAAATATTAAGGAGATATATCCTCCTGAGGCTGAGGTTCTGGAAGTGGAAGTGTTACAGACAGATAAGATATCTGATTTAGATGGTAATGATACAATTATAGAAGAAATAACAACTACTAAAAGTGCTGAACGAGTAAGTAATGAAACTACAAATAAAGTAACTACAACTACTAAAATTATTAGTACAACAACAAAAACTACTACTAAGAAAAATGATAATAAGAGTGCAGATGATGAAGTTCTTGCTTATTTTAATAATCAAGTTAATACTGCTGATGATAAGTCTAAAGGTACTTTAAAAAGCACATTTATAAAAGTAGTTGATTTTATATTTTATGATAAGGATATAAATGGATATTATTTTAAGGATTTAACTGCTTCTGCTAAGTTAAAAGTTATAAGTTTAGCGTTAAAGTTGGATGCTATAATAGATAAGCATTTTCCAGGATATAAAGAAGAGTTATCTAGTAGTTATGCAAAAGCAAAAGACAGTCTTATTACATTATATTTAAACCTTACAAGTGAATTTTGCAAAAATAATGGCGCGACATGTGAGAGTGCTAAAAATGATTTTGCACTTTTAAAGGAAAGTTTGAATTTAAGTTGGGATGTAATTAGTAGTCTTGCTAAAAGTGGAACTACAAAAATAAAAGAATGGTATGAGATATTTAGTGGAAAATAAGGTAATACTTGATGATAATGTAATAACGTATATAATTGTGCCTAAAAGAATTAAGAATATTTATTTTAGATTTAAAGAAGATGGTAAACTTTATGTTTCTGGACCTAGTAGAATCCAAAAGAATATTGAAAGATTGCTTTTGCAAAATAAGGGTAATATCTTAAAACTTTATGAAAAAATTATGACTAAGAAAGATAAACCGATAACTTATTTAGGTAAAGAATTAGATTTAATTATTACAAATGCTAAGCCGGCTTTATATGATGATGTTATATATGCTGAAAGTAAGGATGCTGCTTTAAATTATCTTTATAAGCAAAGTTTGCCTTATTTTGAAAAGAGAGTAGATGTTTTAAAACAAGAATTTGATAACTTACCTAACTTTAGGGTTAGAACAAGACTTATGAAAACTAAATGGGGAGTATGTAATATAAGTTCTATGACAGTGACTTTAAATGTAACTTTGATAACGAAAAGAGAAGATTTAATAGATTATGTAATTATTCATGAGTTATCACATTTTAAGCATATGAATCATAGTGCTGCTTTCTGGGATGAAGTTGGAAGACATTATCCTGATTATAAAAGAGCAAGAAAGGAATTAAATGCATGATTATAGAGTCATTAAATAATGAGAAGATAAAATATTATACTAAATTACAAAATAAGAAGTATCGTGAAGAAACGGGACTTTATATTGCACCTGGAGAGCATCTTGTTAGGGAAGCTCTAGCCTTAGACTTAGTAAAGGATGTTTTTCTTTTAGAAGGCGAAGAGAATACTTATGGTAATGTTACTTATGTTAAGGAAACTGTAATGAAAAAGTTATCGGGATTAGAAAGTGCACCTAAAGTGCTTGCTGTTGTTAGAAAAAATGTTTCTAATGAGATTACTGGTAATGTTGTTATTTTAGATGATTTAAGAGATCCTGGAAATATTGGAACAATTATACGTAGTGCAGTAGCATTTAATTATGAAACAATTATAATAAGCCCAAATTCAGCCGATGTTTATAATATTAAGACAATAAGAGCTACTGAAGGAATGCTTTATAAAATAAATATCGTTATTAAAGATCTAAATGAAATAATTCCTGATTTAAAGAATAAAGGTTATAAAATTGTTGGAACTGACGTTCAAAAAGGAAGCCATCCATATAAAATAAGTGGTGCTCATGCACTGATTATAGGCTCAGAAGCAAAAGGTATGAGTAATGATGTAAAAAAATTATGTGATGAATTTTTCTATATTCCAATGAGTGAAAAGTGTGAAAGTTTAAATGCTGGCGTGTCAGCAAGTATTCTTATGTATACACAATTATAAGAGGTAGGTTATGAATATAGTAATTGGTAAAATAGTAAATACTTTTGGTATTAAAGGTGAACTTAAAATAGTTAGTAATTTTGAAATGGCTAATCGTGCCTTTAAAAAAGGAAATAAAATAATTATTAATAATAAAGAACGTTTAATAACAAATTCTAGATTTCATCATCATAATTATTTAGTAGAAATAGATAATATTAAAGATATTAATGAAGTAACATATTTAATTGGGGCAAAAGTATCAATAAATAAAGATGAACTTAAATTAGAAGAAAATGAATACTTAATGTGTGAACTTGATGGGTATGACGTATATAATGGAGATAAATATGTTGGTAATGTAGAAGAAGTTGTAATAAATGAAGTTAATCCTTTAATTAAAGTTAATGGATATTATATTCCACTTCAAAAGAATTTTATTAAAAAGGTAGACGTAAATAACAAAAAAATAATTTGTCAAAATATTGATGAATTAGTAAAAGAGGGATAACATGAAAATTACAATTTTATCATTATTTCCAAATATGTTTGATGGATTTCTTACTGAATCTATTATTAAAAGAGCAATTCAAAATGGGAAAGTTGAAGTTAAAATAATTAATTTTAGAGACTACTCAGTATATAACAATAAGCAAGTTGATGATACTCCTTATGGTGGTGGTGCCGGAATGGTATTAATGTGTGATCCAATATTTAGATGTATAGATGAAATAAGAACACCTAAATCGCATATAATTATTTTAAGTCCAGAAGGAAGCATTTATAATGAAAAAAAAGCAAGAGAACTTTCTAAATATGATGATATTATTTTAATTTGTGGTCATTATGAAGGCTTTGATGAAAGAATTAAAACTTTAGCTGATGAAATAATATCAGTAGGAGACTTTGTACTTACTGGTGGAGAAATACCAGCAATGTTAATTGCAGACTCTATTATAAGACTACTTCCAGGAGCTATTACTAATGAAAGTCTTGAGTCAGAAAGTTTTAATGAAAATTTATTAGATTATCCTGTATACACAAAGCCAGCAGTTTACCGAGATATGAACGTGCCAGACATTTTATTATCTGGAGATCATAAAAAAATAGATGATTATAGGGAAAGTGAAAGAATCAGACTTACTAAGGAAAAAAGACCTGATTTATTAAAGTAATATGTTAAAGTTAGATAAAAGTAAAAATACGGGGATTATATTTATTTATGATCTTGTAGGGTATGAATTTAAAATTAATAAAATTTATGTTTATATTTTTTATGAGCCTTGGCTTATAGAAATTTTAAGAAAAGATTTTGATCCAGAGTATTTAAAATTAGTTGCACGAATTATTTCATTTTTAAATGATGAAACAGATGATGATGCAAATGCGCTTATGGTGGAATTAGAAGAGATGACTATGATTTTCTATAATAAGTATGCAAAGTATTTAAGTAAGGATACGATAAAAAAATATTTAAAACAAATAAATATATTAAAAAATGAATTAAACCTTTATGAGTATAAAAAAGATATTTTATCTTCTAGAAGGCGCTAAAGCACTTGATTTTATATATTAGGTTTGCTATAATAAATGTGCTTTTTGAAAGAAAAGTGTTATAATCCGCTCAAAACTGAAGATTATAAGAAAAAATAGTTTATAGAAAGGAAATATTTATGAATCTTATTGACAAAATTAATCAAAAACAAATTAAACCAAACACTCCTGAATTTCGTGTTGGCGATACAGTAAGAGTTGATGTATGGATCAAAGAAGGTAAGAAAGAAAGAATTCAAGCTTTTGAAGGATTAGTAGTATCTAAAAAAGGTGGTTCTGTTTCTGAAAGATTTACTGTAAGAAAGAAAAGTGGAAGTGTTGGTGTATCAAGAGTATTTGCTGTAAACAGTCCTGAAATTGACAAAATTACTGTTGTTAAAAAAGGTATGGTACGTAGAGCAAAACTTAACTTCTTAAAGGGTATGAAGAAAGAATACAAAGTTAAAGAAAGAAACTAAGTTAGGATTAATTCCTAGCTTTTTTTGTTTACAAAAATACTATCTTGCTTTATAATTTTAGTTATGATAGGAGATAGCAAAATGGATAAACAATTAAAAAAAATATATTTATATATGGGAATCTTTGTTGCAATAATCTTTATTGGAGCAACATATGCATTCTTTACTGCTGGAATGAGTTCTGAAACAAGCACAACAGTAAGAGCTGATGCCGGAACAATGAAAATAACTTATGATGGAGGAAAAGATATAAATCTAGCTGGAATATATCCTAAAGATGATGTATGGGCTACAAAAACTATAACAGTAACTGGTAATAATACAACCGATGCTGAAATGTACTATAAGTTAACTTTAGTAGTAGACTCAAATACATTTAAAACAGATGATCCATTACAATATGAACTAGTAAGTACTAATACTAGTACTAATGGAGAAATAATACCAAATATATCTAAAAAAGATATTACTGGTACATCTATTGAATTAGGTAGTGGACACTTTGTAAAAGCAAATAATGCTAAACATACATATCTATTAAAGATATATTATCCTAAGAAAGCAACTAGTCAAAATGCAAATCAAGGAGCAGCATTTAGTGCTCATGTAGAGATAACAAGTGCTAAAGCACCTACTGTTAGTACACTAGCTCAGACTATACTAGCAAAAAATGAAGTTAAGGCTCCAATAACTACACCAGGAGCAGCAGTATCTACCGCAAGTGAAGCATTACTTGCTAGCACAGAAGATGATTATGGTACATCTTATTATTTTAGAGGTGCTGTAACAAATAATTATGTAGAATTTGCTAATAAGTGCTGGAGAATAGTAAGAGTTAGTGGAGATGGCTCTGTAAAACTTATCTTACATAACGATAATAAAACCGGAGTTGCTAATCCTTGTGATGCTGCAAATAATAGTGCTAGTGCAGCATTTGCAAGATATTCTGGTGAAACATATAAAAGTGCATTTAATGCAAACTATAATGATAATGCATATGTAGGATTTAAGTATGGAACTGTTGGTGCAAGTGGTTATGCAAGTGCACATGCTAATACTAATAATAGTACAATACTGACTAATTTAGAAACATGGTATAATAATAATCTAAAAACATATGAAAGTGTAATAGATGATACTGTATGGTGTAATGATAAAACAAATGTAACAGATACAACATTTAACCCTTATGGTTACAGTAATGTAAATGGTTCAGGATATGCTAAAAATTTAACATATTATGGTGCTACCCAAAGATTAGTAAGTAAAAGTAATAGTGCTGGAGGCACAGGGCCTAGTTTAAAATGTAATGGAGAATTAAGTAAAATAAATTCAAAAGTAGGCTTAATAACAGCAGATGAATTAGCATATGCTGGATATGCCGACGGATTACAAAATACAACAACATATTTACAAGAAAATGCTACAGATACTGATTGGTGGTCTTTGTCTCCTGGTGGCTTCAGTGGCAGCTTCGCTTACGTTTGTTACGTTTTCGGCAGCAGTGGCAGCCTCGACTACTGCAGAGTGAGCGATACTCACGGTGTCCGTCCTTCGATTTCTCTTAAGTCGACGACCAACGTAACCGGAAATGGTACCTCAGAAGATTCTTATGTTGTTAATTAATTTTAATATAATACCTCGGGTAGTTCTTGCATACGGCTACCCGAGTATTTTTGTATATAAAAAGAGCTACTTGTTATTGAGCAGCTCTTTAATTTTGTCTGTGTTTTTAAAGTTAAGTTTTGCTATATCTTCTAATTTATTAAAGCCGTATTTTTGAACTATTTTAACGCCGATTTCGTCAACTTCATGACCGGCACCTTTTTTTAAGAAAGTATTAACTGTATCTCCTAATTTACTAAATTCTTTTATAAAGATATATCTGCTTATTATAGATGAAGCAGCAACACTTAAACATTTATCTTCTGCTTTAGTAGTGAATGTAATTTTAGTTATTTTTTCTTTAGCACCACTTATGTATGTAAAATAGTTTCTAGGTGTGCAGAACTGATCTACAACAATGTAGTCGTATTTAAGATTTGGCTTTTTAGCTAGTTCACATAAAACTTTGTTATGAAGGATAGCTTTAACTTTATTCATATTATGATTATTCTGGTTATAAGTTTTATTATCTAATATGTATGTTACATGAGGGATCTCTCTAATTATTTGAGGTGCTATCTTTATAATTTTATCGTCAGTAATTTTTTTAGAGTCTCTTACTCCTAAAGAGTTAAGTAAACTCATGTGCTCTTTATCTACATATGACGCAGTTACTACTATAGGGCCAAAATAATCACCAGTACCAACTTCATCTGATCCTATTGTAGGTACTCCAATAAACCTAGTATCTTTTTCTTCATTTTTCTTATCTTCTTTTTTAGTTTCTTCTGCATTAATATCTCGGTTATTCCAAGACCTTTCTAAGTCCTTCCACATATTAGCATCTATATCAGCACTTAAACCTTGAAACACAACTTTACCTGATTCATAAAGGGTAATATTAGTATCAGCCTCATCTGCTTGAAATATTGCATATGGAGGAGTTTTACTTCTTTTCTTATCTTGATAATACTTAATCATTTCTTCTTTAATATTATCACTTACTTTAAATACAATCGTCATACGTACACCTCTAGTTAATAATATCATATTTTATTAAATAAATCTTTATTTTTTTTCTTTTGTATAATATAATTTTAGTAGGTGATAAAAATTGAATATAGTAGATTACATTATTTTGGGGATTTTGTTATTATCAGCATTAATTGGTTTTAAAAAGGGTATAATAAATAGTATAGTAGCATTTGGTGGTACAGTTATAGTTATTATACTTGCATTCTATCTAAAGAATCCAATATCTAATATCTTATATGATTACGTACCGTTCTTTAAACTATTTGGCAAATTTAGTGGCGTAGAAACATTTAATATATTAGTTATTGAAGGACTTAGTTATGCAGTTACTCTTGCTATCATTAGTGCCGTTTTAGGTATTATTGCTAAAGTTACTGGTGTTGTTGGTAGACTCTTAAATACTGGTTTAATTTTAGGCTTGCCTAGTAGAATTCTTGGTCTTATTTGCGGGTTACTTGAAGGAGTACTAGTATCATTTATTGTTGTCTTCTTACTTAGTATGATTAGTAGTACATCAGAATTAGTAAATAAGAGTGAGTTTAGTGATACACTACTTACTAAAACACCAATTCTATCAAGCTATGCAAAAGATACTTATAATGGAGTAAATGAAGTATACATGATTTGTATTAACTATGAAGATAATAAAGATAAAACCCTAGCAAACAAAGAAAGCCTAGCAGTCTTACTTAAACATGAAATAATAACTGCTGATGCTGCTGATAAACTAATTAGTAAAGGCAAACTTACATTTGATGGTGCAAGTGATGTCGTAAATAATTTCAGAAAGGAAGGAAATAATGATTAGTTATTTAGATAAACAAGATTTAATGGAAGAGATGACTGACGAAGTTACTTTAGTAGATTTCTTTGCTAACTGGTGTGGTCCGTGTAAAATGCTTGGTGAAGAACTAGAAGAAATGAAAGACGTTAAAATCATTAAAATTGATACAGATACTCATGAAGATCTAGCACGTGAGCATGGGGTAATGAGCATCCCATACGTTGAAATTTACAAAAATAAAGAATTAGTAACAAAGTTCATTGGTTTTAAAACTAAAGACGAGATTGAAGAAATCTTAAAGAACTTGTAAAATATTATTTACTTATTATATAATAAAGTTACATTTAATTAGTGCACAATATTGTTATTGTGGATTGTTCACTTATTAATTAAGTGCAAGCCTCATCATTGAGGCTTTTTTTCTTTTATTAGATATGATAAAATAATGCGTGGTGATGATTTATGGAAAATATCCGTAATTTTTGTATAATAGCACATATAGATCATGGTAAAAGTACTCTTGCAGATAGAATTCTAGAACTTACTGGTACTGTATCTAAAAGAGAGATGAAAGATCAGATTCTAGATAAAATGGATATTGAAAGAGAAAGAGGTATTACTATTAAACTTAATGCCGTTGAGATTAAATATAATGGTTACACTCTTCATTTAATAGATACTCCAGGACACGTCGATTTTTCTTATGAAGTATCACGCAGTTTAGCAGCATGTGAAGGAGCCTTATTACTTGTTGATGCTGCTCAAGGCGTAGAAGCCCAAACACTAGCAAACCTTTACTTAGCACTTAATGCAGATTTAAAGATTATTCCAGTTATTAATAAAATAGATTTACCTAATGCAGATGTACCTAAAGTTAAAGAAGAACTTATTAATGTTTTAGGTTTTAAAGAAGAAGATATCGTATGCTGTAGTGCTAAAACTGGCGAAGGTGTAATGGATATAATTGATGCTGTTATTAATAAGATTCCTAGTCCTAAAGTAGAAAACGATGGCACAAAAGCTTTAATATTTGATTCATACTTTGATCCATACCGTGGTGTTATTGCTTCAGTATGTGTAAAAAGTGGGAAGATTACTACTGGTGATGAAATTGTTATGATGAGTAATGGAGCATCGTTTATGGTTACTGAGTTAGGTGTTAATACACCAGATGAAAAAATAGTTAAAGAACTTAATACTGGTAGTGTTGGCTGGGTTTGTGCTAGTATTAAAGAAATAGATAAAGTAAGAGTAGGCGATACCATTACTACTAAAAGAAGCCCTGCTAGTAAAAGTTTAGAAGGATATAAACCAATGAATCCAATGGTCTATAGTGGTATCTATCCAATTGAACCTAATAAATATGATGCTTTAAAAGAAGCAATTATGAAACTAAAACTTAATGATGCTTCATTAACAAGTGAACCAGAAACTAGTGAAGCTTTAGGTTTTGGTTTTAGATGTGGCTTTTTAGGACTATTACATATGGATATTATTAAAGAAAGAATTAAAAGAGAATTTAATATTGATATCATTGCAACTAGTCCTTCAGTTATATATGAAGTGATTTTAACAAGTGGTGAAACAGTTATGGTAGATAATCCATGTAATATGCCAGATAAAACTAAAATAAGCTTAATTAAGGAGCCTTATGTTAAAGCAAGTATCTTTGTTCCTAGTGACTATATTGGAGCAATTATGAACCTATGTGAAGATAGAAGAGGTATATATAAAACAACTGAATTTATTGATCCAAAAAGGGTTAATATTATCTACGAACTACCTCTAGCAGAAATAGTTTATGATTTCTTTGATAAACTAAAAAGTTACACTAAAGGTTATGCTTCATTAGACTATGAATTATCTGATTATAAAGTTAGTGATTTAGTTAAGATGGATATTTTAATAAATGGCGAAGTAGTTGATGCCTTATCACTTATTGTTTATAAAGGCTCAGCTTATAATAGAGGTCATGCAATTACCAAAGCACTTAGAACTCTTATCCCAAGACAGATGTTTGAAGTTCCCATTCAAGCTAGTGTAGGCTCAAAAGTAATATCTAGAGAAACTATAAGTGCTATGAGAAAGAATGTTTTAGCTAAGTGCTATGGTGGAGATGTATCTCGTAAACGAAAACTTCTAGAAAAGCAAAAAGAAGGTAAAAAGAGAATGAAAATGGTTGGTTCAGTAGAAGTTCCACCAGAAGCATTCTTAAGCATCTTACAAGAAGGAGAATAATTATTCTTGCTACCTTGGCTTTACTTATAAAATATAGTGCATTGTTTCCCGCTTACGGGTGGTGCGGGCTTATAAATGATCCCGAAGGAAAATGTTAAGGCCTTATCGTTAAGATAAGGTTTTTCTGTTAAATGAAGTTTTAAAGGTAGATTTTTTCCATTAAATTTAGTACAATAATTATGGTGAAGAATATGGCAAAAAAGAAAAAACGTAAAAATAGTGATGAAGGCAAAGTAAAATTTAGTGCTGAACTTACAGGATTAATCCTAGTTTTAGTAAGTATAATTGGCATTGGTAATTTTGGGCCAGTTGGGCATGTTATTAAATCTTTTGCTATTTTCTTAATGGGAAATTGGTGGGCAATCTTTATCATATTACTTCTAATTTTAGGATTATTTATGATAATGAAAAGAGATACACCTAAGTTCTTTAGTAGTAGACTTATTGGCATATACATACTTCTTATTGCTTTACTAGCGTTTTCTCATATTGATTACATAAACGATGCAGAACTAATTAAAGCTAAAGACATATTCCAGCATACAATTGATAACTTTATGGATACTATAAATGACAGTGCTTATGTTAATTTAAGTCAAAATGGTGGAGGTATTATTGGAGCACTATTCTCATTTGCTTTTGTAAATTTATTTGATTTAAAGGGAACATATATCGTGCTTGGTGTGCTTGGTGCTTTTGGAGCTATCATGGCACTAGATTTATCATTTGGTGATATCTTCAAAAAGATTGGCTCATTATTTAAGAAAATTGGTACAGGCGTATCTGAAGCTAAAGTATTTAAATATAGTGATGAAGACGAGGAAGACAATTCTCCAGTAACTTATAAAGAAGAACCTAAAGAAGATAAAGTTATTATTACATCCTCTGAGGACTTAAAGAACTTCCATAGTGAAGAAATTCAAACTAATAAAGATGTTAAACAAGAAGAAGTTATTACTATTGAAAATAGTAGTGGAGGAGACTATAAACTACCATCCCTTGATATCTTAAATCCACTTAAGAAAAGTAGTAAAGGTAATGGCACTGAGTTCTTAAATCAAAATAGAATAGCTTTAGAAAAAGTTCTAAATGACTTCCAGATAACTGGTAAAGTAGTTGCTATCCATGAAGGACCTGCCGTAACTCAGTTTGAAGTTGAAATCAAAGCTGGAACTAAGGTAAGTAGAATAACAAGTATTAATAAAGAAATTGCTCTAGCCCTAGCCGCTAAAGACGTTAGAATTGAAGCACCTATTCCAGGTAAGAGTACAGTTGGTATTGAGATTCCAAACAAGAATATTGCCGCAGTTCCAATTAGAGAAGTATTTAGTTCAATTCCTAAAAATATGAGTGATGCTAAGATACTTGTTGCTTTAGGAAAAGATTTAATGGGTAGAACTTGCTGTGCAGATATTGCAAAAATGCCTCACTTACTAGTTGCTGGTTCTACTGGTAGTGGTAAATCTGTATGTATTAATAGTTTTATTGCAAGTATTCTTATGTTTATGAAACCAGATGAAATCAAACTTGTATTAGTTGACCCTAAAAAGGTAGAACTATCTAACTATAACGGTGTACCACACTTACTATGCCCAGTTGTAACTGACCCTAAAAAAGCCAATGTAGCACTGCAAAAAATAGTTATTGAAATGGAAAGAAGATATGAACTATTTAGTGAAGCAGGAGCTAAGAATATTAAAACTTATAACGAAATGATCGAAAAGAAAAATAAAACAAATGACGTAAATGTTCCAAAACTACCATATATCGTTGTAATTATTGATGAACTTGCTGATCTTATGCTTGTAGCTGCTAAAGAAGTAGAAGACTCAATAATGAGAATTACTCAAATGGCAAGAGCTGCTGGTATTCACTTAATTGTTGCAACTCAAAGACCTTCAACTGATGTTATTACTGGTGTTGTTAAAGCAAACATTCCATCAAGAATTAGTTTTGCTGTAGCAAGTCAGATAGATTCAAGAACTATCTTAGATTCAGGTGGAGCTGAAAAACTTCTTGGTAAAGGTGATATGCTATACTTACCAATGGGTGAAAACACCCCAACTCGTATTCAAGGTACATTCATTGCTGATGAAGAAATCGAAAGACTTATCGAGTACGTATCACATGAACAACTTGCTAAATACGATAACTCTATAACTGAAGTGTCAGACGATCATATGGCTGGTGCTGATAGCCCAAAAGAAGAATATGACGACCCAATGTATAATGAAGTAGTTGACTTTGCAATACAAACCGGTAAAATTAGTGCTTCTCTAATTCAAAGAAGATTTAGATTTGGATATAACCGCGCAGCAAGAATCATTGATCTTTTAGAAGAAAGAGGAATAATAGGGGGACCAAACGGTTCTAAACCTAGAGAAGTTCTAGTAAAATTAGATAACAAAAGTGAGGAATAATGGAAGAAAAAATAATTGAAATTTCAAAAATAACCCATGATGAAGAATTAGAAAAAATACTACAAAAATACCCTTTAGAAGAAGGCTATGACATAAAAGTAGTACCTATTGATGCTACTAGAGAAAAAATTATAATTAAAAAAGTTCAGAAAGAAGAAAAAACAAGCCTAACTAAATAGACTTGTTTTTTTTAAAAATAATTGATGGTAATATATTTTTGAAGTTTGATAATATTAATAATAATCATATAAAAGCTTCATTAGAAGTAAATGATCTAGATATGGCGTTAGAATATAATGGCTCACTTTAACTTATCAAGGATTAAAATTAATTTTAGTCCTTTTTAACTGCTTATATATAATTGAAAATTAGGCTAAATTTTGCTACAATAAAAACGGTTTTATTGGAAAAGAGGATGTATATGCTTAAGATTGTAAATTTAAGTGTTGATATAGAAAATAAAAATATTTTGCATGATTTTAATTTAAATATAAATAAAGGTGAAATTCATGCAATAATGGGTCCAAATGGTATTGGTAAAAGTACTATTTGTAAAACAATAATGGGGGATGAAAACTATACTATTACAAGTGGCGATATTATCTTTGATGCTGAAAGTATTAAGGATATGCCCGTTAATGAAAGAAGTCAAAAAGGAATTTATTTAGTTAGTCAAAATCCCATTGAAGTTCCAGGCGTAAGCAATGCCGAAATGCTTAGAACAGCAATTAGCACTAGAACTGGAAAAAATGTTCCTATCTTTGAATTTAACAAAAAACTAGAAAATATCTGTGACGAACTAAAAGTACCTAGAAGCTTTATTCATAGAGGCATCAATGAAGGCATGAGTGGTGGTGAAAGAAAGAAGTGCGAAGTAATGCACTTATGGATGCTTGAACCTAAACTAATCATTTTAGATGAGTTAGATAGTGGGCTAGATGTTGATAGTTTAAATGTTGTCTGTGATAGTCTAAATAAATATATAAAAACTCATGATGCAGCAGTATTAATTATCACACATCACAAACTTCTAATTGACAAACTAAACGTTAAACATATTCATATTATAAAAGATGGTACAATCGTTAAATCCGGTGGTAAAGAACTAGCCGATCTAATTGAAAATGAGGGATACTCTAACATACCTAGTACAAATAGAGTAAGTGACGAGGAAAAAAATGAATAATATTATAGTAGATAATAATAAGTTATGTGATGATAATTTATATATTTATCAAGATATTAAATCCGTAGAAGTATTAGGCACTAGCACTCTTAATATTAATGCTAATATTACTGATTTAAATATTATTATAAGAAAAGGAGCCTCCTTAATAGTAAACTACTTTAACATAATTGATAAACTAGACAGCAAAATTACAATAACTTGTGAAGATAATGCAAACGTAACCTTTAACCATTCATTTATTACCAAAGATACTTACAATTTAAGCTTAACCACTGACTTCTTAGGTAATAATGCATATATATGTGAAAACATCCATGGAATAAATGATAAAGGTACTAGTAACATAACAGCAGATGGCTACGTTAAAAACTCTAAAAACGATAACGAATTACTTGAAAACATCAGACTAATAAATATTAATGGTGGCAAGGGAGTAAGTATACCAAATATGCTAATTAGTACAAGCAAAGTAATCGCTAATCATATGGTTACTATAAGCAGTGTTCCTAATGATGAAATATTCTACCTTACAGCTAAAGGAATAAACTATGACGATGCTAAAGCCTTAATATGTAACGGACATTTAACTAAAATAATAACTGACAATAAGTTATTAATAAAAATAAAAGAAATTCTCAAAATGGAGGTGAGATAATGCACCGAGAAGACTTTCCAATGTTTAAAGAAGATATCATATATTTAGATAATGGAGCAACAACTTTTAAACCAAAAAGTGTGCTTAATAAAATGAATGAGTATTACGAAACATACTCAGCAAACGCTCATCGAGGTGATTACTCAATCAGTTATAAAGTAGATGTTGAATTTGAAAATGCTAGGAAAAAAATAGCCGAGTTTATTGGAGCGGATACCGAAGAAGTAGTATTTACATCTGGAGCAACTGAAGGACTTAACATTATAGCAACTGGTTTCTTTGAAAAACTCTTAGAGCCTGGCGATGAAATAGTAATTACGAATGCCGAGCATGCTAGTAATGTATTACCATGGTTTAGACTAGCTAAAAAGGTAGGTGCTGTTATTAAATACATACCATTAGATGCTAACTTACATGTTACCCTAGATAATGTTAAAAGTGTAGTAACTCCTAGAACAAAGGTAATAAGCATTGCTGAAATAACAAACGTTGTTGGTGATGTAAGACCTATCAAAGAAATATGCGCATGGGCTCACGAAAACAATATATTTGTTGTAGTAGATGGTGCTCAAAGTGTACCTCATAAAAAAACTAACGTTAAAGAAAGTGATGCTGACTTCTTAGTATTTTCAGGACATAAAATGTGTGGACCAACTGGTATTGGTGTTCTATATGGTAAAAAAGAACTACTAGAAGAAGTAGAACCCTTAACACTAGGTGGAGGCATGAACGAATCATTTGATAATGAAAACGAAGTTTACCTAAAAGACATTCCTCATAGACTAGAGTCAGGAACATCAAACATTGCTGGAGCAATTGGACTAGGCGAAGCAGTTACTTATCTAGAAAGCGTTGGCATGGACAAAATCATGCTTCATGAACAAAGATTAAAAGAATACCTAGTTGATAAACTAAGAAAACTTCCCTTTATTAATATAGTAAACGAAGAAGCTGATAGTGGCATCGTAGCATTCAACGTAGAAGGCATCTTCAGTCAAGATGTTGCATACTTTCTAAATAAATACAATATATGTGTAAGAGCAGGTAACCACTGTGCTAAAATATTAAAAAAATCTATAGGAGTTAAAAACACTATTAGAGTAAGTTTATACTTCTATAATACATATGAAGAACTAGATAACCTAGTCGAACTACTAAGTAATAAAGATAAAATAATGAAAGAAATGATGGAATAATGGACCAAGAATTAAAAAGAGAAATACTACTAGATAATTATAGTAACCCTTTTCATAAAGAAACTAAAGATGGCTTTCTAAAAGCAAACGCTAACAATATATCTTGTATTGATGATATAAACGTATTCATAAAAATAGAAGATAATAAAATAGTAGATGCATACTTTGACGGTGAAGCCTGCGCAATATCGACTGCAAGCACTTCAATAATGATCAAAAAAATAATAGGCATGACCATAGAAGAAGCCAGAAAATATATTGAAAACTTTGATAATATGGTAAACGAAAAAGAATATGATAAAGAAAATATGGATGAAGCACTAGCCTTTGACGAGATATACAAACAACAAAGTAGAAAGACATGTGCAACTCTTCCATATCGTGCCCTACAAAAGTTATTAACAAAAAATTAACTTGAATAATAAATATTATTGTTATAAAATAAAAGAGAAAGATAGAGGTAGTTATGAACAAAAAATTGCCGCTCATTTCTCTTTTTATTATGAGCATAGTTAGTATGTTTTATTGGGCATTTAAACCAAAAGAACTTTATGAAGCAAAATGGAATGCACCAGACACAACTCTAGCAATCACGATTAATGGTGAGATAAGTACAATGTTTCCAACAAATAAGAATTACACCACAAGCATAACTTGTACTAGTGGAACAGGCAATATAGAGTGGAATGGGACAAAATGGATTCTTACTACAAGTGGAATAACTAAAGGAAGCACTAAGTGTAATGCTAATTTTATAACTAAAATACCAACTCTTGCTGAAGTAATATTAGATGATAATGAAATAAAAACACCACTTACTATTCCAGGGCAAGAAGTTAGTTCACATACACTAAATGACATTGGTACTCAAATATCTAATGTACCTGAATCATGGCAATCATATTATATTACCTATGGAACTGGTTGGACTGCTAATGGTGTTAATTTTAATCTAACTGGAGCAGCAGTAACAAGCGATACATATGCTAATTCATATTCCAGTTTGGTTGGAAAATATCTTACATCAAACAACATAATTGGTACAGGTTCAAGCACTGCTGGAACAATGAAAACTACAACTAATTTAAAAGGGGTATATTACGTTGTACGTGCTACTTCAAGCAGTTTTACCTATAAACTACTTGGTTCAAATAAAAATACAACTGAGGCGATCTTGGCGAGTACAGAAGATGATTATGGTACATCTTATTACTTTAGAGGTGTCATAAAAAATAATTATGTCCAGTTTGCTAATAAATGTTGGCGAATAGTAAGGATAAATGGTAATGGCAGTGTAAAATTAGTTTTGAATAATGATAACACATCTGGGGATGCAAATCCATGTGCAACAGTGGTTAGTAGTAAAAGTGCATTTGCACACTATAGTGGTTCCACAAATTCAACCCAATTCAATGGAAATCGTGATGATAATACGTATGTTGGATTAATGTATGGAACTATCAGCGCAACCAATTATGCAAGTGCACATGCAAATATAAATAAAAGTACAATACTAACAAATTTGGAAACATGGTATAAAAATAACTTAGCATCATACGAAAGTAAACTAGCAGATACAATATGGTGCAACGACAAAAGTACATTTACTACATTTAGGAATGGTTCAACTTATGGAACAGGATTAGGATATGGAACAAATCGAACAGGATACGGAGCGTATAATAGAATTTATGGTGGAGATACTTCCGTTTATGCTAATCCCAGTATGATTTGCCCGAATGATAATAATGGAGGAAAGTTATCTAAATTTACAGTTGGTGATACAATAAACGGAAATGGTAATTTAACATATAAAGTGGGATTATTAACAGCCGACGAAGCGGCATTTGCGGGATTCGTAAATGGGAAATCAAATTATTCTACATATTTACAAGAAAACACCGATAATCAAGGATGGCAAACTTTGACTAGTTGCTATTTTGATGGTGAGTATGCCATGAATTTCTACGTCGGTGTGGGAAGTTTAAGTTACACTACCGTAACCTCATATTTGGCTTTACGTCCTGCTATTAGCCTTATCTCAGCAACCACAATTTCTGGTGGTTCTGGCACATCAGAAGACCCTTACGTTATTAAATAATTTTCTTACGATAATTATTATCTTGCACATATTAAAATAATAATGTACTATTGTTATTAAGGGTGATAGTATGAAAAAAGAATTATTAATAGATCTAGTTAAAGGCATTTTTGCTGGAATTATGATCGGTATTGGTGGAACCGTTTATTTAAATTCTTCAAACAATTTTATAGGAGCATGCTTGTTTTCCATTGGTCTACTAATGATTTGCATCTATAAAATGAATCTTTTTACCGGAATGGTTGGTTATATTTTAGTTAATAAAAAAAGCTACATATGGTCTTTAATAGCTACATTAATTGGCAACTTCATTGGAACTTACTTATGTGCCTTAGCTGTATATCTTACAAGATTAAATTCATTATACGATAAAGCTAAAAATCTTGCAGAGATTAAAATTAATGACAGCTACTTAAGTGTATTTATACTTGCAATATTTTGTGGAATACTTATGTACATAGCAGTTAATAATTTTAAAAAATGTGAAAGTTATTTAATTAAATGCCTATCAATAATTATATGCGTTGTAGTCTTTATAATAGCGGGATTTGAGCACTCAATTGCTAATATGTTCTACATATCATTAGCCCATGCTTGGTCTATTAAGGCTCTAATTTCAATATTATTTATGATCTTAGGTAATGCATGCGGAGCAGTTCTTATTGCATCTCTAGATAACTATAACACTAAACATAGCCAGTAATTGGTTATGTTTTTTTATATATTTAAGCCATACTATTAATGGTGAAGTATATGAAAAGAATAATTCTATATTTAATACTTTTAATAATGCCATTAAATGCTTTAGCATATTCAAATAAAATAATTGCTGGTGGTGAAAGTATTGGTATCGATATTAAAAGCGATGGAATAATGATTGTTGGCTTTTACAGAGTAAATGGTAAACTTAACAATAACAACCTAAAAGTTGGCGACATCATCTACAAAGTAGAAAACATCCCGGTTTCATCCATTAGTGAACTTACAAAAGAAGTTTCTAAAAATGTAAAAGACAATAAAGTAACCATAGGAATTAAACGTGGTGAAGATAAATTTGACGTCATCTTTAATTTATATAAAGATGGAGATAATTACCGTACAGGTCTATATGTAAAAGATGGAATAAGCGGTATAGGGACACTTACATACATCGATCCAGAAACTAAAATATATGGAGCACTAGGCCATGAAATAGTTGAAAGTGCTAGTATGAAAAGAATCGAAGTAAAAAAAGGAACCATCTTTAGAAGCAGTGTTACCAATATAGAACCAAGTGCTAAAGGTTATGCAGGAACTAAAAATGCTAAATTCTATAGTAATGATATTTATGGAAATATTGTAAAAAATACTCTAAATGGAATATATGGTATCTATACAAAAGATACAAGTAATAAAGAAACATATGAAGTTGGATCGTATAATGATATTAAACTTGGTAAAGCCTATATTTTAACGGTTATTAATAAGGAAAAAAAAGAAGCCTTTGAGATAAATATAGATAATAAAAAAGAAGGCACTATCAAAAACATTCACTTTGAAATAACAGATAACAATCTTTTAAATTTAACGGGTGGAGTAGTTCAAGGAATGAGTGGTAGTCCAATAATTCAAGATGGTAAGATAATTGGTGCGGTAACTCATGTTATAGTTGACAAACCTAGCACAGGCTATGGTATTTTAATCACAAATATGCTTGTAGAAGGAGAAAAATCATAGTATAATTATTGTCAGAATAGGAGTTGATAAAAATGTTTAATGACAAAGTAGTAGTAATAACTGGTGGTGCTAGTGGTATAGGACTAGCAAGCGCTAAAAGACTACTTATTGAAGGAGCTAAAGTAGCTTTATTAGACGTTAACGATAACGTTTTAGAAATTAGTAAAAAGTTAGGTGGCAACGTACTTGGAATTAAGTGCGATGTATCAAATGAAAACGACGTTAAAACAAGTATTGAAATGGTTGCTAGTATATTTGGGAAAATAGACTGCTTACTAGCTAACGCAGGTATTGGTGGTGGAGCTAATAAACCTGCAGATGTTACTTTAGAAGAATGGAATAAAGTAATTGGAGTTAACCAAACTGGTATTTTCTTAGTAAATAAATATGTAATTCCATACATGATCAAAAATGGTGGTGGAAGCATCGTAAACACCAGCTCTATGTATGGACTAGTTGGAGCCCCAAACAGCTTTGCATACACAGCATCAAAAGGAGCTATTAATCAAATGACTAGAACATTATCTCTAGCATATGCTGAAAATAATATTAGAGTAAACGCTATTGCTCCAGGATTTGTTGATACAGCAATCCTATCCGGAGTACCAGACGAATACAAAAAAGTAATGGCAAAAGAAATGCCTATCGGTAGACTAGGTACAGATGATGAAATCGCATCTTTAATTAAATTTTTACTAAGTGATGAAGCAAGTTTTATCACTGGTGCAATAATCTCAATTGACGGAGGCTACACTGCAAAGTAGTCTTTTTTCTTGACTTCATACTTTCATTAAATATATAATCTTAGTAGGTGATCAAATGAAAAAATTACTCGCAATTGCATGTTTACTAATCATTGGTATATTTGGGATAACATTATACAGCAAGCATGACAGAGAAAAAATTCAAGAAGAAAGTATTAATTTAACTGACAATATGACCCTTATCAGCAATAAAGAATGTGGCGATTTTTACATAAGTAGTGAAATAACAAATGCCATATACAATCACGTCACTAATCTAAATCTTGATGGAGAAGAAGATGAAGCAGTAATAAATGTGAACTGGTACGATGCCATTACTTTTTGTAATGAACTTAGTCTGCAAAATGAATTGAACCCTGCATATATCCTAAAAAGCGATCACATATATTTTGATAAGAAAGCAAATGGTTATAGGCTCCCAACAGTTAAAGAATGGGAATGTGCAAAATCAAATGAAGAAGAAATAGATAATCTAGAATGGACTTATGACTATGATGATGAAAACGAAATCTACAAAGTTGTAAAAGGTGGTATAGAAGAAAGTAATATGCTTCCTTCAGAATCATCAGATAACGTAACATTTAGAATAGTAAAAAATGCCTAATTAATTTATAAAAAAATAATCACACAGGAGTAGTAATGGAAAACAAATATAAAAAGAGAAATGAACAAAAAATATATTATGAGAAAGAAGATAAATTCACTTGTTTTCTTTATCAAAACACGTTTGGTAGATGCTTACTAAAATTTTTATATCTACCATTCATAAGTAAATTAAGCGGAATTTTCATGAATTCTCGGCTATCTAAAATAATGATTAAAAACTTTATTATTAAAAATAACATCGATATGAATGACTATAACGAAGAAAACTATAAATGTTTTAATAACTTTTTTACAAGAAAAATAAAAAAAGGAAAAAGACCACTAAGCAAAAATGATATAGACCTCATAAGCCCAGCCGATTCTAAACTTAGTGCATACAAAATAAGTGGTAAGAACTCTTTCAAAATTAAGAAAAGCACCTATAGTTTAAATGATTTGTTTGGCGAAGATGTAAAAGAATTTGAAAATGGATATGCTTTAATATTTAGATTAGGAGTATCAGATTATCATCGCTACATATTTATTGATGATGGTACTATTGATAGTAGAAAAATAATTAAAGGTCGTCTTCATACAGTAAGACCCATAGCAGTTGAAAATGAAAGCGTTTTTATCCAAAATAGCAGGGAAGTATCAATGCTTCATACCAAAAACTTTGACGACATTTATATGTGTGAAGTTGGTGCTATGATGGTTGGTAAAATTGTTAATGAAAAAACTGAAGGTAACTTTAAAAGGGGCGAAGAGAAAGGCTACTTTAAATTTGGTGGTAGCACCATAATCCTTCTTGTAAATAATGTAAGTATTGATAAAGACATCCTTAAAAACACCAATGAGAATATTGAAACAGTCGTTAAAATGGGCGAAGTAATAGGAAAAAGAGCATCATGATAAACGCCCTTTTAATTTTGGGAAAATAAACGCAGTAAATATAGAAATGACAAATGCCCCAATAACATCAGCAATAACATGTTGTTTTACTAAAAGAGTAGATGCGATTATCATAAAAAACAATATTATTAAAGTTGTTCGTAAATACTTATTAATATTTTTTTCCTTAAATAAAGCATAAATCATAATAAATGATAACAAGCAGTGACATGATGGAAAGCAGTTTACTGGATTATCCGCTTTAAATGAAATATAAGCAATAAGTGAAAATAGATCATTAAAACTATTTACTTCAGGTCTTATAATTTTAGTTGGATATGCAAAGAAAATTATATAAGCGATAACTAAAGAAACTAATACAGTTTTTTTAACTTTCTTATACTTATCAGGACAGTATTTATATAAAAGAAACATCGTAAATATAACTAAAGGATACCAAATAGAGTAGATTAAAATAAACTCTATAACAAAAGGAATTCTTTTATCTAACGCGCTTCCTATTAAATGATAATTTTTAATAATATACTGGCTAATAAAATATACAAAGGCATTACATCCCATAATTGTGCACATATCAACTATATAACTTCTATACTTCTTCATTTACATCACTTCACTAGTATATCATATATCATTTTAATTTAACTAGTGCATATTTACATTACCGTTTGTTTTTTACATCTCTTTGTAATATACTTATATAGGAAAGTGATAAAAATGACTCATGATGATGAATTTAATACAATAATTAAAGATATTATAGATAATCCATATGTACTTGATATGAAAAACTTTAGACAGCATTGTGATACAAGTACTTTTGAGCATTCATATAAAGTCGCCTATATTAGTTATAAAATTTGTAAAAAATTAAATTTAGATTATAAAAGTGTCGCCCGTGCTGGAATGCTTCACGACTTTTATTTATATGACTGGAGAATAAAAAGTTCTTGGCACAAATGGCACGCTTTTAAGCATGGAAGATTCGCCAGCATAAACGCTTGTAAAATATTTGACCTATCTAATAAAGAAATAGACATGATAAAAAAACATATGTGGCCAGTAACACCAATACCACCTAAAAGTATAGAAGGATTCATTCTAACATTTGCTGACAAGTATTCAGCAAGTATTGAAAGTCTAGACTATTACAGAAAAATGTTATCTAAAAATCAAAACTATATGTATGCAAAAGCATTACTATGGATGTTTCTCTTTAAATTAAAATAAAAACGACACCTAAATGTCGTTATTTTATTAAATGGGGCGAAATGTGGGGATCGAACCCACGCATACCGGAGCCACAATCCGGCGTGTTAACCACTTCACCAATTCCGCCATGTGATATATTCATTTTAGCAGAATTTCTTTAGTTATGCAACATAAAATTAGCATTTTCTTCTTAAATAACATAAAGTAAGATACATAAGAAGTGTAATAAACTACCTATATCTACAAATATGTGAAACACGAAGTGAAAGTAGTGCTTTTTTGCTCCAATTAAGTAAAGAATTGCTCCAACAGTATAAGATACTCCTCCAAATATTAAAAGAAGCATACCTCCTTTACCAATCATTGGTGTTAAGTTAGGAGCAGTAAATACAATGCACCATCCCATAAGTAAGTAACATATCATAGAAAATATCTTGTACTTCTTTAAGTCAATCGCATTTAAAACAATACCTAATATAGCAAAAAACCAGATTACTGCAAATAAAGACCAAGCAAGAATAGAATTATAAGTTCTAACTGAACATAACAACACAGGCGTGTATGTACCTGCTATTAATACAAATATTGTGCAGTGATCGATAACTTGCATAACCTTCTTAGCAGTGCCTTTTCTAAGCCCATGATAAACACTTGATACAGTATAAAGTAAAATCATTGATATTCCAAAAACAATTGAACCAGCCACTCCATAGCCATTATGATGCTTAACTGAAAATATCAAGCAGAGTACCAAAGATGTTATTCCAATGACACCACCAACCATGTGACTAGTCATGTTCATAATTTCTTCACCCTTGGTATAATTAGGTAAACATCTTTCCTTTAACTTAGTTCTTTTCATAACTTTTCACCTTTCTTTTTCCTAAAGCACTTAATAAAGCATATGCTTCTTCCCAAGATGCAACTCTAAAAATGTTATCACCTGATGCATTCCTATTATAAGGCGTATCCATAAGAATCACCGGAATCCTTTTAGAAATATTCTCTGAATTTTTAGGACTATCTTCAATCATAATCACAACTTTTTCATTAATACAATCCTCAAGTTTATCACTCTTAGAAAAAACAATTTTATCATAAGGAATACCTCTATCCAAAAGAAAAAGTTCGACAAGCCTTCTAATATTTTCTCCATCTTGTGTTTCCTCACTAGCAAACTTTCTCTTAGTAATAATTATAATCCTATTACCTTCATCTTTTAATAAACTAATATATTTAGCAGCATCACTTCTTAGTTTAGAATGTTTTGAATAAAAAGCGATACCTCTATATAATATTTTTCTTATAAGGAAGTTATTTACTTTTAGATTACTAGATTCCTTATCAAGAATTGGTTTCTTTTTACCTAAGATGCCTAGGAAATCTATGTTAGTAATAACTCCATCGATGTCTATTCCAATATTCATTTGTTTAATCACCACTTAAAAGTTTACACTAAATATATACTATCGTCAAATTTATATGTTAAGTAGGTTTGTAAAATTAAAGTAAATCAAGCATAAATTATGGTAATTCCTTAATCATTTATCTTTTATTATGATACAATAATGGAACTTTTGAAAGGGGAGATTATTATGCAATTATTAAATTTATTTAACATTAAATTAGATGATTTTTTAGCTGGCAATGAAAAATATTTTAAACTACTAATCTTATCACTTCTTATAATAATATCATGTAAATTATGTGCTAAAATATCTGTATATATTATTAAGAAGATAAATAAGGATAGTAGAACATTATTTCTTTTAAACCAGAATATTAATATTATATCTAATCTTTTTATTATAGGAGGATTATTTGTTGTTTGGAGTGATTATTTAAGTAATTTTCTAACAATAATATCATTTATATCTGCTGGAGTTACTATTGCAATAAGAGAAGTTATCCTTAACTTTTTTGCCGGTATTTTTATTAAAGCCAGAGCACCATTTAAATTGGAAGATCGAATAGAAATTAATGATATTATTGGTGATGTTGTCGTAATTAACTTGCTTTCTTTTAAAGTACTAGAAGTAAGTGATAAAGAAAATGGCGAGCAAAGCAATGGTAAGATTGTAAACATTCCAAATAGTTATATATTTTCATATGCTCTAAAAAACTATACAACTGCTTTTAAATATATCTGGGATGAAATTAATGTTAATATTCCACTTGAAGCAGACGTTGAAGCAACTAAAAAGATAATTTTAAAGATTGTAAATAATAATGAAGTTATTAAAGAAATACCTAAAAAAATGGATAAACAAGTTAGTGATGCTTCACTAGAATACCGAATTTATTATAATCATTTAGAACCAATTATTTATACTAGAGTAAATAATAATCATATAGAATTATCAGTAAGATTTTTAGTTCATCCTAAAAAGATGCGTAATGTTGAAAATGATATTTGGATAAAAATATTAAACGAATATCAAAATAGAAAGATTACTTTATATAAAGAGTAGTCTTTTTAAATGTTAAATAATTTTGCGCTTGTTCCAAAGAAATTTGGTAGAATATAAATTATAAAAAGTTAAAATTAAAAATAGAAAGGAGAACATTATGTTAGGAGAAAAAATTATCAGTGAAAGAAAAAAATGTAAATTAAGTCAGGAAGACTTAGCTGAAAAACTTGGTATTACAAGGCAGACTATATCTAACTGGGAACTTAATGAGACAAGCCCTGATCTAAAACAGGCTTCTAAGCTATGTGATATCTTTAATTTAAGTTTAGATGAATTAACTGGAAAAGAAAATGCTATTTTAACAAAACTTGATAAAACTGAAAGTAACTCTAAATTAATTATTAAGTTAGTAAAAACAGTTGGAATAACTTTAGGAACACTTATTTTTATACTTCTATGTATAGTTTCAATTTATATTTACAGTACCAACTATTATACAGCAGAGCCTACTGCAACTGGAGAAGGCAGATTTTGTTATTATAATGGTAAGATAAGTGACTATACAGTTATGAAAAATAATAGTGATGGCAGTTTATCATATGATGTTGGTGATATAAATATTATAAATGACTTAGATTTATATAATATTAAAACAGGTGAACCTAAAGAAATCTTAGAAAAAATAGTTAAGTATATTAAAGATAATGGTGGCACTTGCCTAGAAGATAGATAAGAAGTAAAAGATAGTATAATAGAACTATCTTTTTAATTGAATGTAACGTCAAAATATAATGTACCACATAACGTAATATTTTTACAAATGAGCACTTATGAAACAAGAAACAATTCAAGAAAAAGTTGGCAATAATTTATACTGTAGAGCAATATCTATACCAGAAAGGCACATAATAAAAGAAAGTTTTGCTGTTGATAAAGATAATACTAACTGTTTCCTAAATACTTTAAAATCTGGTAGAACAGGTTTAAATTTAACTAGTGCTGATATCGTAATTCATTTAGACGTTTGGTGGAATCCACAAGTTGAAAATCAAGCAACAGATAAAGCACACCGCATCGGCCAAATCTCAGAAGAAGAATTATCTAACCTATTAACAGATGGTCATAAAAGGGATAAAGAAGCAAAAAATTTATTTATAATAAAGTGCAGTTAAATTATCTTTCATCCATCGCTTTTATCTGGTATTATTCTATAAGAAAAAAATTAAAATAACTAATTAAGGTGGATAAAACTCCATCTTTTTCTTTTATAAATTAATGTTTTGCTTTATAATTACCTTAGTTAGTAATGTTAACAAAAATTTAACTAGAAACTATTTTGAAAATAAATAAGTAGGAGCATTATGGAAAAGTTTTATTTAGAAGAACCATCACAAGAAAGAAAAAAAGATATTTTAGATTATTTAAACGAATTTGTGCTGTATAACTCAGACGTTAATGGTGCAGGAGCATTAGACAAAATACTTAGTGGTCAATCATTTGAAGAAGCCCTAGATAGATGCTTGAATATGAAAAATGAGGAGTATGCCAAAAAACACGGCAGGTGTCAATCTAAAACATTTTTATTAATTAGAAAAAACGATAATAAGTTAATTGGTATGATTAATGTTAGATGGAATTTAACCGAAGAAATGAAAAGGTTTGGTGGTAACATTGGGTATGGAATTAGACCTACAGAAAGAAGTAAAGGTTATAATAAAATTAATTTGTATCTAGGATTATTAGAAGCTAAAAAAATTGGTCTAGATAAAGTTATGCTTGATTGTGAAACTAGTAATATAGCATCAAGTAAGACAATGGAATCTCTTGGGGGAGTACTAGATAGAACTGAAATTGACCCTTATGATGGGATTTTAACAAGTGTATATTATATAGATATAAGCACATCATTAACCAAATATAAAAATGCTTATACTAGATTTATTTTAGAAGATGTTAATTAAAAACTATTTTTTAAAAATAAAAAAGGAAATTAAGAATGTTCTTACAACAATAACTAATAGAGGACAATTATAAAAAGTTGATAAATTAATCAAATGCAAACTCAAAATACTATCTTTAGATTTAATAAATGGAACGCTTTATAACGAGACTAAACCATATTACATCTGTTATATGAGTTTAAATTGTTACTTATTCATGATATAATTAAATCGATTTCTAATTATTTTTTTGGGACTTCTTTTAAAAATATTAAAGCAATAAAGTAACTTGAATTTGAAGTTTTACTTGATATTTAAAGATGAAGATTAATGATAACGAACCAAAAAAACAACCATTCTATATTTTCGAATAGTTCAAACCGATGAAACAGATAAACCATTTTTTAAGTAAATTATGTGTAAGTGTAGAGTTATGAAAAATAAAATGGAAAAGATAAAAAATGGTAGATAGCAAATTAATTATATATAAAAATATTAAAGATCTTATTAGCAGTAATATAAAGGAGGTTTATTATGGAATATAAATTACTAACATCATCTAACAAAGATATAAATAGATTAATTGAATATAAAAAAAGAACAATTTATGAATATGCCAAAGATTTATCTAATGAAGAAATTGATAAAATAAATAAGTATGTAACTAGTGAAGTTCCCAAACTAATTAATGATTATTGCAATATAATAGTTGATAATAAAATAGTCGGCTGTCTATTATTAACAAATAAAGATGATGGCAAATTACTAGATGAAATCTATTTAGAAGAAGAATATAGAGATAAAGGCATTGGAACTAAGATTATAAAGAATATTTTAAATAATAATGATATAGTATATTTGTGGGTGTATAAAGAAAATAAAAAAGCTATATCTCTATATAAGAAATTAGGATTTTGTGCTATAGAAGAAACTGAATCTAGATACTATATGAAATATAGTAAAGGAGTTAATTCAACTAAATGAAAATATCAACTGGTAAGTGGGGAGTTGTGAAAAACTAAAGGAAAGGAGAGTATTGATGGAAGATAATAAGTTAATTATATATAAAAATAGCGAAGGTAATATTATAGTAGATGCTATTTATAAAGATGAAACCTTATGGCTATCCCAAAAAGGAATGGCAAAAGTTTTCGAATGTTCTACAGATAATATAAGTTTACACTTGAAACATATATTTGAAGAAAAAGAATTAGACAAAAAATCAGTTACCGAGAAAT